>Ga0307517_10006599_pt1 | contig 17125 bp, 25 predicted proteins | sample 23_EM_MG_FD_194515 | JGI IMG/M metagenome (GOLD analysis project Ga0307517, IMG submission 194515) | Populus trichocarpa ectomycorrhiza microbial communities from riparian zone in the Pacific Northwest, United States - 23_EM | ecosystem: Host-associated > Plants > Roots > Unclassified | place...
CCCCCCCCCTAATAAATCTTCTCAGAAGAGCGAAGAAAAACAAAGGGAAACTTGAGACGGGGAGAAAAGGTGAAGATCTTGTCCGCAACGGAGAGAAAGAGGTTCGCCGTCTGAGGAGAAGCGAATCCAGCCCTTATATACGATACGTTGCTTTACCGGTCATAACGCCAGGTAGCGAGCGCAAAAGATCGAGAGTGATTCTTTTTTTCTTGACCCTCCGTTGGTATCCAAGGGGACATGAGCGGGAACCCGGATCCATGGGACTGGATCCAGCGGGATGTCTCCCGTTTCCTTATGACGTTCCTGGCAACTTGCAAGTAAGTCAATCGTGGGAAGTGGTCGTCGCACTGGGCGTGATCCACTTGATCCTTTGTTGAACCGGCCGTCTGATCAAATAGAAGCACTCGTTGCCCAAGAACACTTCAATACTCGAGGTCACCGCCCTGGTGTTTGTTTACATATGCATGGGATGTATCATAGGCTCTATCCCCAAACGGTCTTATCCACCTTCAATGACCCACACGGTACAGATAAACATCCCCGAGCCGGTGATCCAAAGCCCAGAACCCCACTACCCTCCCGACGGCAAGTCTGACATTTCGAAATTCAGCAAACTGCATTACCAGTGAGAAGCAGCTCGTGGCGCGGGACTGTCCATTTTCTGGGGCTGGACCGTGAGCCGACAAAGCGCAAGGCGCAAAATGAAAATCCGAAAGGGGGTGCCCGCGGTTGAGAGGTCGGGAGAAACCCGGTATAAACTGAGCTGACCCCTCCGATGAACGATTTCGAATGTCGTTGACAAAGCTCGAGTCCAGAAGCCCAGATCTACAACCATCTTTCTTCTACTTCACCCTGCGCTCGTTGACCCTTGTCAGGACCCCTGAGAGAAGGCCGGGTATCAATCAACAAAGGCAAGGCGTCAAATGAAACAACGAAATCGCTCACCAGAGTCGCGCAAGCAACAATCGTATCTTGTACACCCTTTGAACCCCAATCAAGCCATTCCCACATCCAGAGTAGGGGTTTCCGCCCCGACAGACTCAAGAACTCCGCTGTCGGCCACTATTTCGGCTGTTGCGTTGGGGGTCGAGGGAACCAACGCCTGCTCAACATCCTCCTCAGACTCGGCGCCTTCTGACTTGTCCGACTGATCGTCAGCATCTTCTACCGCTTGCCTGGCCGATGTGCGGCCCCTCCCCCTCCTCCTGCCTCTACCCCTACCTCTTCCGCGGCCACGACCACGCCGAGACGTAGGTGCTGGTGTCGATTCATCGGCCTCGCCATCGATGTTGATATTGGTAGTCAATGGCGTTGCGGAAACCGAAGTCTTTGGCGGCCTCCCCCTCCTTCTACCGCCTCTGCTTTTCGTCGGAGTTGCAGTCGTGTTCGGGTCCTCTCCTCGGGTAGCTCGCCTCCGTCTGGATGGTTCGGGTTCATGCTCCTCCTCATCCCCGTCGTGGTCGCCATTTCCTTCATAAAATTCGTTCTGAGCCATCGAGCGATCGAGTCTGCCCTCCGGATTGTCGTCGGCTTCCTTGTCTTTTCCCTCCTTCTCCTCTTCCAACCAGCGCTCCAGGTCCGGAGGGAGTTCCGACATCACGACGCTTGGTGCACCCTGCAGGTACCTCAGCTTACTTCGTATGTTGATCGTGATCCGCTGGAGGGACGCCGGTGAGTTTTGGTTATCCACTTTGCCTGTGAGGGGAGGGTGAAGCTTCCATTGGGAGTCTCGGAAGAATGGATCGTATATCGTCCGTGGAAGCTCGTCAGGTAGAGAGGCTCCCACGAGCACGGCTGTCTCGTAAGTCCAGCACCTTCCCACATTCTTGACGGTGTAACCACCGCCCCCAACGACAAGGAGGGGCACGCCAAATTTGCGCACGAAGTTGACGCATTCGCCGTGAGCGGCGATTGAGAGGTTAAACGCCCCGAGTCGGTCGCATCCCAAAGAGTCCGCTCCGCACTGCAAAACGATCGATGAAGGACGGAAGGCGGTGACGGCATCCTCAATAACGGTTTTAAAGATCGTCAGATACATCTCGTCATCGATTCCATCCCTTAGAGGAACGTTGAGCGAGAAGTATTTTCCGAGACCGAAGCCGTTGTCATCCAGTTTACCGGTCCCAGGAAAGAAGTCGCCAGTGTATTTGTGGAAGGAGACGGTCATGACCCGGTTGGAGGTGTAGAATGCTTGCTCAACACCATCTCCGTGGTGAATATCGATGTCAATGTAAAGGACTCGAGGGTGATACCTGATTGCACTGTGTTAGCACAGGTCATGGAGTGAAACTCTCGCCGGACGCACTTTAGTAGCTCGAGGATGGCCAGCACGATGTCATTGACATAGCAGAATCCGCTTGCTTCTCCGCGTTTCGCGTGATGGAGGCCGCCGGACCAATTGATGGCGATATCGGTGGTTCCAGCACACAACTTGCGAGCGGCAGCAAGGGAAGATCCGGCGTACATACAACAGAAATCAAACATGTCAGCAAAGATAGGGCAATCCTCAACACAATTGAAGTTGTCGATCAGATGCTTCATGTCGTTTTGGTTACGGGGAGTGACCCTGGATCAATGGGTGGGTGTGACGAACATTGTGAGTTCTAAATCCACATGAAGGTACAGAACATACCTTGATAGAAAGTCGATGTAGTCTTTGTCATGGTAACCAAGCAATTCGGCCCTTGACGCGGGTGGAGGGTTATAGATTTGATGGATTTGTTTGTCTAACCCGTAGCCAATCATGAGGGCGTTGACGAGAGTAAGCCTATGGGGCTTCATCGGATGGTATTGCTATTTGGAATATTAGCTAAGGTTTCCCAACGTAACGAACGTTGGCTTACACCATAGTGAAATCCACCCACGCCCTCCGGAAAATAGTATGACACAATGGGTCGTGAATGGGGCTGGACGGTGAAAATGAGATATGTGGTGTTGTGCGAAGGTCAACCCACGCACGTTTACATGTTCCGTTATCGGTTGGGCGTAGCCGAGGGCCCCGCGGTCGTCAAAGTAGGATTCGGACGAGAATGTTGTGGCCTGCGAAGCGCGTACCATGGATCACCTAACCGATCAACCCAACGTGAAACAGTCAACGGACATAGAACAGAAGAGAACCATTACGGCGGCGAACGCACCAGAAGGGTCGAGATACTCCCAGGGCTCGAAAGCGTTCATACAAATCCGGCACAATGGATGGCGGGCGAAGGTGACGGGTCAGCCACAAAGTGATTCGGCAAATGCCGGCCCCTCTCTCACCAAAATCCACAACGACAGTGAAGTCGCGGAGGCATTCAATTAATCCCAGGATATTTGTTCTCTCAGAGTGAAGTGTTACGGATGACAGCTGAGACTTCATACAGCTCGACGTGGTCAGTAACGCCCCGAAACGAACACCACTTTGCCCACACTAAATCCTGCATTGCAAAGCGTATTAAACAAGTACCCCGACGGATGTTTGTTTACTCGGATCGGTTATAGATTTACCTTTTGACTTCTCACTTGGCCAGTAAACCCCCCACCGATGTCGATCAGCGACAATGTGGTGTACACATTGACAGCCTCGAGACCTCGACTTCTCGGTTGGCTCTGCAGTGAGAAGACCCGGATTTTTCACACGACCGCGAGCACGGACCGCCTGGCGGGGCATCGAAGGAAGTGGAGCTCAAGTCAGACGACAAATGCCCGGTTACTCGGGACATCGAAGGAGAGAAACCGCCCCCCGATTCGCTTCCTGCATCGGATTTGAGCTTAAGCTGTGATTACCCGCAGGCTTGAGGGCAAGGGTCGCATGCTTCCTGCAATGCGTGGGAGGACTGTCGGTTATACATGGGAAGTGGCTGTATTCGCAACGACGACGAGCACACGTTTCACCCGTTTCGTGTTTGCAGCTGGGATCAGTAAGCGGGTCAGCCTACCTGGAGACGTTGCAGATGTGTCTGTGCCAAAATTTTGACTGAGTGATCGAGTGATCATCACACTCATTCTCAGTCGCCACTGATGTCACCAAAACCTCCAACCGCGGTATCCATCAAGGAGAGAGGGAACATCGCCTTCAAGGATGGCCGGATGGAAGAGTAATTTTCTCTTTCCAACTCTCGCGTCTTCGTTGGCTGACCGACGTATCGTTCAATACCAAGGGCAGCCAAGTTATATCGCTTGGTGCGCGTTAGATACTCTGCTCCCTACTTCGAAAACCATAACCCCAGTATCGTAACAGGCCGAATCAAAAGATGGCAACGATCGCACGTACCCATCGAACCTCAGCGCTGCTTTGTACGAATTAGGGGATTATCAGGGGTGTTTCGAAAAAATATGTCGCGCGACCCGCCTTTGTCTCCAGACCGACGTCCCTTTCCTCCTCCGACTTTCTACGAGACTCGCCAAGTGTCTCACTCAAGGCGTCCAGAATGGTGCGATTTCGGACGAGGCGATTATGGATAAGTTTGAGGTTATCGAGAAACTCAAGGCCCTTGCATCAGCCTCGGGGAGTATCGGGGCCATGAACGAGCTTCAGTCCGCTTGGAAAGAGTGGGATCTTGTTCTTGGCGAGTCCGCAGGAGATAGGATTGAACGGGGAAGATCCGCGCGGTTAAACCTAGCCGGAATGGATTTCAAACGGCAAAAGCTGTGTGTTCTTTCCGTTCGCCACCCTCATGCAGAACCACTAAAAGATTGCACGTAGGGAAAATTCGTTGGAATTCTTTCATGTTTGTCTCAACCTTGCTCGCCTCGGATCTACGTTTCTTACCAGTCCGTAGACGGGCACCGATGAGATCATGTCCATGGCGCATGGATGGGGCAGCCACGAACCCGTCCCTCTCAAGATTCCATCATACTCGGACGAACAACTATCCAACATCAACTTCCTTATCGGCGGTGTTGGAGATGGTACGTAAGAGAACCCGCGCTCCAACCCCATGCGCTTAACCCAGTTCCCTCCCCTCAGGACGACATCTCCTTGGGACCCTCATTGGGTTCAAAAGCGTCCATCGCTCTTTGTCTAAACGCCAAAAGGCTCTGGCTAGATTTCACCTGACTGCTCTGGACATTCACCCCGCTGCCATCGCGAGGGATCTCGCTTTTCTGTTTCTCCTGAACGAGTTGGTGGATGGTCAGACCATCACTCCAGAGACAAAGGCGGAGGTTATTGCAACATACATGTATGCGTTCTCGGGGGTGGTCACGCCTGATTATTGTCATAAAAGGTGGGCCTTATTGTCGCTCCTCAGAGTTTGCCTTGCAATTCGATCTCCATTTGTAGATTGATGGCTATCCTTGGCGACTTGTGCGACCGTCTCTCGGAAGATCCCCCCAGACTTCCCCCGTGGATCTTCGTGCCCACCACGTCCACCCCCCCTATCTTAGATGCAATCCACTACTGGATAGACATGGAAAAAACAACCAAGACTGAAAAGACTCTCGAATTACACAACTTTCCAAATCCTTCTGCGCCGTCACCGCTAGCAACGGGAATGCCAGGCCCTATGTTCCCTAACCCGGGGAACATGGCGGCGTACAGCGAGAAACTGATGCGGGAGGTCTCCGCCGCCGGTCTGGAGAGTATGACTGGCCAACAACTGGTCCAAACTGGATTAGCACCAGCCCATATATCTCCAGGTCGGGCGCGGCAGTATTTCGAAAGTCACAGGTCCCAGTTCATCGAGGCTATGGTAGAGATGATGAAGGCGACATTCCCCTCTGCGGACACCGACGTCGAGTTAAAATGGTATACGACGACGAAGACGATTCCCATTCCGAAAGAGCTCGAGGCGAGACATATGGCCCTGAGACAACTCTCGGGTGCGGTGGGGCGAAACGAAGACCTCTCGAGGGAGTTGATCGCCAAGGTACTTTCATCCAGGCGGTGGTCCGTTTCTGAAGGCTCACCCAGCCGATCGTGAACAGGCGCGACGGGAGATCGAAACGACGTGGAAGCCCAACATCACGCTTCATGTATGTTTTTTTCCTTTTAAATCGGTTCCTCACCCGTTTCACACAAAATCCCATGCAGTCTGAAGAAGACCAACTCATGACCGGGGCCCACAGAGGGTACCCAGTCACCGTTTTCAATGTGCCTGCCACTATCCGTTGCCTCCGGGGATTCGATCCGTCGACGTGTTCGAGTAATAGAGACCTACCCAAGCCGACAGGTTCCGATGACTTCCGAGTCACGTACGACTGGACCTCGAGGATGCTCAGCGCAGCAGCCGATACTCTGGTCACGCTCAAAGGCAGTGTAAAAGTTGAAATGATTTGCACCGAGCTGTTTTCTGAGTTGCAGTCGATGAGGAACGGGGAAGATCATCACCGACCAAGGGAGTTCCCACGTTCCTTCCTTAGGGTCTGGATGAGTAACATTCCGTGAGTTCATCGTTGCTTGCATCTCCCTTGTTCGAGCGTACCTTTCATATGGAAGATTCATAGGGACTACACCCACGGAGTGATCAATGCCATCACCCAGGTACTCCCCATTCTGCAGACAGATAACGAAGAAGCCGCCGTTGCGCTCAACTGTGGCACAAACACCCCTGCATGGACCAATGACGAACAGTTTGTATATACGTGGGATAATTTAACCTATAAACGGTTGACCACATTGGGCTGAGACGATCCATAGGTACACGTTCCTCCAATCGAAAGACATCCCCCGCTTTCTCGGATGCCGTATCATCACTGGAACCCCTGCCTTTGGCATCCTTTCCTTGGGACGCCTCAAAACCAACTACCCGCTCCCACTGTCCAAACTCGTCACGAGAAAAGAGCTCACACACTGGCTCTCCACACAGCTCATCAACATCCTCGTCCCCGGGATGATTCATTACCCAGGACCCAACCGGATCCGCTTCGCGAACAACCCCGTCGCGTTCTTCCGGTTGCTCCTTTACCTCCACTCGATCGGCTACCCGTCCCACTGGCTCTCGGAATTCTTGCAAAACGTGCTCCGCAACAATTTGACGACGGAAGCCGTTCGAGCCAAGGAACTTCCAATCCCCGTATCTCATTCCACGGCGAACGTGGGCGCGAGGAAAGTTGATTTGGCTCCGTGGGTACCAGAGTTCGAGATGATTTTGGTGTCTACGAGGGCCGGATTGCCTTTCCACGTTTGGTTGCCTGAAGATTTTGCGACCACGGATGAGGAAGTTGGGACTTACGAAGCGGACTATCGCTGGTCTGCTTCCACTGTCACCTCCCTCTTATCGCCTTTCGACCACGCCGCGATGTTGGTCTTCTGGAGGTCTAGTTCGATCATGTACCCGAAGGACGTCTCGCAGCTGATCATGGGTAGCGTCGGTGAGAGGGGGAGAACTACATCAAGGAACGATTTGGTGGTGATGAACTGCTTGGAGGGATTGAGCGATGGGAAGGTGAGGTGGAAGTTAACGAAGAAGAGGGTGGAGAGGATGAAACTGGGAGGGGATTGGGTGATGGCGATTTTTAGGTCCGATAGTTGTATCATTGGTGAGTCCTTCAGGATCCCCTTATTCTTCACTGCACGGACGAATGATGCACCTGACGTCGGTGTTTCTTCACAGTCAGCGCTGAAGTCCCCTCATTACAGTGGAGAGAAATCTCTTCTGGAACGAGCGTCGGGCCAACGTCTTCTTGCGAAGTCATATAACGCTCCTGTATATCTTTTCGCTCAAATTCTCTATCTGTGTCTGTAACTTTGACGTGTACCACCACCCCTTCTCTGTTTTTATATCTTCGCATTGCGTTTGTCTGTCTGTTTCTTGCATAGACAATAATGATCTTGCTAACTGCTTGCGCGGGTGACCAGGAAGTGTGACGATGAGTTCCGCATCGGCATATGTTTTCGGGGGCTTTGCTTCGGGAAGGCTTGGTTACATCTCCATCACCACGCAGGACGGACCGGCCTGCGGACTGGCATGTTCGTGGATCAATCCCCCAGCTTCTGAGCCGTCAAGGACTGCGGTCGCGGAGAGTAAAGGCGATGCGAGCGGTGAACTTGAGAAGAGCACCCTAGGGAAAGGCAAACCCAAACAGCGAGAAGGCGGGCTACATAAACACACCGGTTGCAGCCTTTATGTACAATTTGGACAAGGTTCTCCTGGGAATTATCTCCCCGCATCGCCGCAACGTCATGGGACCAAAAATTAAATCACTATCCTGCGGCGTTACCAACTTCCGTCAATTCAGATTAGGTTGCCAAGGGGGGAATGAAATACGTCGGAGTGTCTCATAGAAATGGCGCAAAAAAAACCATCCAAACAAATTACTTGGTCTTTTTGCTCTCGCCAGATTTTATACTCTCGCTGGAGATTGATATGCCAGCGAAACCTTCCAGCCTCCGTATTAGAACATCTCCCAATGCGGTCACGGGGGTCAGGACACCGCCTCCCCCAACCTTCAGGTACGGTAGCTCATCGAAGTTCAATACAATCGCCAGCGCCGCTTCGCCGATCATCCCTAGACAAATTCAAAGGTGAGCATTGCGATCATTGGGGGGGAGGGGTATTGTATGAAGGCGAGGATCTTACGAGCGGTGGCGTAGTAGGCGAACTCTCCTTCCCCTTTGAAGGTCGTTTTTACCGTCAGGGAACCCGCCTTTGTAACGTTCACAACCTCAAAGCGACCCTTACTATTCGACACCTTGATCAGCAAACAGGAACCCTCGTAGTGAACAAGTGGATTTACTCAGAGCTAGGGCCCGTGCCAGATTGGGGTAATATCCGCTTCAGGAACCAACGCATCTGTTCTCGACGGATCAGTCCCTCGACCACGGGGGAAAAGACTTGGTTCGCCGTACGGGTGAGATCAAAAGTGCAGCAACGAACAGGAAAATCGAAAGATCAACGAATAGCGCAGAGATGGGACCAGGAGTTTTTAGGCACTCGTCGTATCTAAATTTGTCTCCGTAAGTGTCTTCAGGGTGAGCGTCTTTGTTGCGTTCAAATAATGACCAGGAGTGGTGGACGGTTTGGCGATTGATCATCCGATGTGGCCAGATCGCTCCATACCATGACGAGGACGCGTCATATGGTAACTTGTACACGTGTTTCGCGGGATGACTGGGGGGCCCCTTGGCTAAGGGTGGGGAGTGTCAACCTCTGGATAAGAAAAGGTCGCACAGCTCACGGTGACGAAGCACGTAGTCTGTGACGGACTTGACAAGCGTCTCTCTCGGGACATCCTCAACAAACGACATGATAGAATCAGTCGAACCACCAGAGAAACCTCCCTTAACATCATACGCGGTCACTGAATCCTCGATCGACGTCCTTGGTCCAAGCACCGATTTCACGTATCGGTTCGAAACGTATACAGCCACGTCGGGTGGGACTGAATCGAACCCGCACGCAGGAATGATCAATGCGTTCGTTTTGAACGCCATAAAGTCGTACCTGGAATTGGCACCAAAAAAGAATGAAGACATTTAATCCTTTCACGTCACTCTTTGCGCTAAACCAAACTGCAGAATCACAAACACGCACTTTGTCACGATATCAGCTATGAAATGCGGTTCTGGGGTGACATCAACATAATGAACCCCATGCTTTGCGCACGCCCTAGCCGCGTGGACTCGGGAGTCAGATTTCGTTGACGGCAGGAGGCGAAACCTGAGGACATCTCTCACCTCACAACATACTCTCCAAACTTCCAGTAAGGGCCGATGGCATTAACGACCACTTTCGCCCGAACGACGGCACTCTCCACGGACGCGTAACTAGACAGATCTACCACCACGATCGAGTTCGTGTTGGTGCTCAAACCGAGCGACGCCGCGACATTGTTCAACTTGTCCCTTGATCGACCCCCGAGGGTGAGAGTAAACGATGGGAATGCACGCTGAGGGTGGTTAACGAGATAGTGGGCTATGAGCTTCCCTGTGAAGCCTGTGGCACCTAGGATAAGAATGTCACTCATGATGGGAGAAGGCAAAGGTACACATCGCCATAATCGGTTCGAGGTCATCGTATGTGATTCCTGTCAACCAACCCACTAGAGACGCCCTTCCGCCGGAACGGATAGACCGCCGAAATTGATTATACCAACGTATCGGATTTATTGTGGACTAGTTCAAGTCGAGGCAGATATGAAGCCCCCAGCGGCGGGCATCCTGGTTTTCAGCGTGGAATCGAAGTTGTGGGCAGAGGGCGAGCAAGTCAAGATGAGACCAGATATATGATCGATGCATGTAGTAGGTTAGAATTAACCCAGCCTGTCTCGAGTTGTGTGGCATTGATTGGTGCGCGAATGTTGCCAAATCCAACGAGGGAGTGCATTACAGGATGGGAAATTTAAGGTGGAGTGCATAAGGGCAAAAGGGGGGGGCGTGGGGGGAAGAATACAATACGACTACTAAGAATCGAGATGCAGAGTGAACGAATAGTTGCGAAGTATACGAGAGCATGCGAGAGGGAAAAGAAGGGAACGGCCGTTCGTGCATGTGATCCGATAGAATACAAAGGAAAGATCCAGAGCGAATTCGAAGACGAGGTATATGTGTTCTGTAGATAGATCAGAGGTCAATCTCGCTCATCTTGGTGCGGCGGGGCAGGCGCTGATGGGTAGGTTTGGTCGTAGTACCCCGAGTGTTCGCGGTAACTGCTTCCCCTCCTTCGAGTGGCGAACCTGAGGTATCTCGAGAAACGTCCTCTGAGCGGGGGGTGTTCGTGTTCATGATCGCCTTCCTGAATTCCGTGATGATCTTCCGACCTCCCAGAAATCATGTTCTCCAGCGCATAGAAATCTGCGTACAGGACGTTAACTCGAAACAACGGCAGTCGTACATTACTTACCCTCGCGGCACAACGGGCATGAACTCGAAAGTTCTAATAGCCACGGGTCGACACAGGCTTGGTGGAACCTATGTTTACCTTCACAGGGTAGCACCCGGAGATCATCCCCCTCCTCGAAATCGACAATGCAGATGGGGCACGTTTCCCGGCCAATAGTTTGAGGGGTGACATCTGGATTTTGGCGACTCGCTTGTGTCCCACTTCTCTTCAAGACTGCTCTCTGTGGTTGGCCATCGGAACTACCTTCTTCTGTGGTCGCCTGGTTGGGGAGAGACCGTTCACCTGCTACCCCCCGTTCGGAACCATCGGACTCGCTTGATGACTTTGGTGCGTCCACCACCTCCCAATTTGTCAGTCCCAGACCCCGTGTTTCAACATCTTTCGCATATCGGGCCTCGTCCTCCGATCGGTTGAACTTGACAATAGGGAACGTGTCCAGGACGGCTCTAGCCAAACCCTTGGCGCGACTTTGGGGATACATGGTGTCGTCGGGATTGGTCGGATCGGCGCTCCGGGGTCCATATCGTTCAGGGTGCCGGAATGCTCGGATGGCCTGAGTGACGTCATGAGTCGAGAAGCCGCAAGACCTTGCATGGAACATACCCCTGAGATGATCACAATTGTAAACAGCGCAGAAACACAGCCAGTGATGACATAGAGGATAATCCTAAGTCGCAGAATCAGTCGATTTCGCATGCAGAAACGAGGGAAAAAACGGACATGGCAAGGCTTGTCCTCTTTCCTCGCTGTTGGTTATCTCCATTGTCACCATCGTTTGAGGGTGTGGTGTTTGGTGGCACGTTCGCTTCAGTCGCGTTATACGCTCGTAAAGTTGCGAACATGTACCCTGGGCCGGTAGAATTACCATCGTTGAGGGTGGTATTGATCACATAGAACGAGTCGTTGAGGCGCTGCGGGTTGAAGCCCCCGTAAAGACTCCGGTTAATGTGGTCAAAGCGCTCCTCGATTAGCCTGTCTGGGGGTAAATTCGGGAATCCAGGGGAGTTTACCCACAACTGACCGAGCAGTGGTGAGCGACTGCGTTGAAAAGATATCAAAGACCTGATCAAAGTGGGCGGGGTCGGAATACTCCTCGTTGACAATGCACGCAGAAGAATAGGTGGAGTAGAGGAGCTGGTTCGATACAGAATGGGGGATGAGTATGGGCGGACAGGGATCGCTGTGGAACGCACGGCGGCGACGGCACCCCTATCCCTCGCAAGCGTGAAGATATCATCAGCGTCCGAAGCATCTGTTGAATTGTTGTCGCAAGCAACGAGGGCTATCCAAGGGGTGATGGCTGATAATGGGCGCGATAAGCAAGGGGTCCCGAAAAGACCGGCGGAGCGGATCCACGTACTGGTGCCATTTGTGAGGTTCTTCTCGCCAAAGTGCACGAGCGCACCCTACGTTTCTGTCTCAGTGAAAAGCTGAATTATCCGAATGTAGGCGACGCACGCGGCTGATGCCGTTGCTGGCTCCCCCTACCAATACATAGGCGACATTAACGCTATACGGGCTGCTCCCTCTGTACAACCAAAGATCGATTCAAAGTTGAGAACATAATTGCAGAGAGAAGAAAGAACGCACCCGTTTTCAAACCACAACAAGCTGAGCTTCGAGAAATCGGTAACGTTCAGTCCGCTTTGGATCGCCCTCTGGGTGTCGTTCGTGGGTCTTGCTGGTATATACGCACGCACAGCTGCCGATAACCACAGAATGTAGAACAGGATGATAGGAGCGAACGTTGAGGAGCGAAGACCCATGGTCTGTTGAATGGAGACGGGCCTGCCTTCCCTGGGCTTATCGTGTGCTTAATATCTTGGTGGCACTTTAAATACAAGAGGTGTAGGGAAGTAGGAAGGCGTGTTCGACGCCCCGTGTCGTGCTGGTGAACACGGTTGTTGTCGAGCCGAAGGTCCAGGCAGAACGTAACAGCCTGAACGGGGAATGCCGCCACGTGCCAAAAGCATCCGTTGCCTCACCCGCACCGTAAGGGAAACGCGACCTCCAGACAAATGAAGGACTGGGTTCATACAACGTCTTGCTAATGGTACAGACAATTTCAAACATGCTATCGTTGATATCCTTGAGACCGAGGAGGGGAAGAAATATCCTTCTTGCTGTCAGTTCAGCCTTCCTTCACAACCTCCTCCACCGCCTGGGTGAATATTTCAATTCCGTCGGCCATCTCTTCCGCAGAAATGTTCAACGGAGGGATGAACCGAACAACTTCATAGACGGACGCCGTGAGGATCAACATGCCCTTCTCCAAACAACGTTTCTGAACCCGACTGGCCAGGTTCTTCGGAGCGCCAGCAAACGTATTGGGGTCATGAATGGAGACCGACGGCGGGGAAGCAAACTCGACCCCAATCATTAAACCAAGTCCCCGTACGTCAATGATGTGAGGGCCGATGTCTGCCCTGGATCGTAGCTCATTCAGCGATGTGATAAGCTCGGTAGATCTGTCCCACCCAAAGATTCAATAAGCCTCAACGATTATCAAATATCTGCATCGAATTTGACGTACCGCCGTTGGACATTCTCGAGAACCTTCTCCTCTTTCATCACATCGGCACAGGCAATTGCAGCTGCGCAAGCGACCGCGTTCCCCGCATATGTTCCGCCCTGAGCCAGGGGTGATTAGAATTATAACGAATGACACTGCAGCTGGATTACCATGATCCCTGGCCCCAACTTTTCAGTGATCTCCGTCCTGCTGATGATTCCGCTCAAGGGAAACCCATTGGCAAACCCCTACAATAAGTCGGTAACCAAACGAGCTCAGTCCCCTGCTTGGGGATCACACACATACTTTGGCGATTGTCATGATGTCGGGACTAACACCGCTGTATTCGGAAGCGAAGTACTTTCCGGTCCTCCCGAAACCCGTCTGAACTTCATCCAGGATCAGGAGGATCCCATTTTTATCGCACAATTCGCGAAGGGTCCTCAGGTAAGAAGGCGGAGCGGGAACATATCCGCCTTCCCCGAGAACCGGCTCAATCAAAATCGCGGCAACTTCTTTGGGGTTTATCTGCTGGGAAAGAAGCAGGTCGAGCTGATAGAGCGCTTTCTTGACGACCTCTTCTTCAGGCGTTGACGGGGACAAGGAAAGTTGATGCCAGAATGGGAACGGGGTGACGAACACCGATGGCTTGGGAACAACGATCAGAGGGGCCGAGCCACCTACAGATACCTGACGCACCATTAATGGATCGGAACCTTTGCTGTAGACGGTGTTGCTCCTTGTGACCGCCATCGCGCCAAATGTCCGGCCGTGGTACCCGCCTGCACGACCGGTCAATTCACACCTCTGATGGCGGGAGTGGTTAGAGCCTCAACGCAGACCTTGCATGGCGATTATCCCCTTGCGACCTGTGTGGATTCGAGCCATCTTCAACGCGCCCTCGATCGCTTCAGTGCCAGAGTTCCAAAAGAAAAATGAGTCGAGCGACGGATCCGGCATAATCGGGAGCAGCTTTTCGATGAGCCTGAGGTAAGGCTCGTGATACGCGATGCTGCACTGGGGTGAGCAAGGGGGAACGTTAACCTTGTAACGTGGCATGAGGCGTCGTGTGACGATACCTGGCCATGGACGAGGTTGAAGCACTGGTTAGCTGCGGCCTGACTGATTTTGGGATGACAGTGGCCAAGGTTGGTAACCCCGATGCCAGTGGTAAAGTCGAGGAGTCGTCGGCCATCCTCGAACTCAACCCACGACCCTTGGGCACGAACCATGACCGCATCACCAGTGATCCTCCCTAGTCCCTTCGTAACGTGCCTGGCACCGATATCTTGCAAATGGGTAGAAGTAGTCGTCGCCACGAGCCTAGCGGATCTTTTGAGGAATTTGGGACCCTGGGGAAAATGCGGTCTATTGACACGGAACTTTGCTGAGCGACCTGAAACCCACGAACGTCGAAAGGCTCACGGGTGCAAGGCTTGACAGAGGTGGATAGGGCGGTGACAATGCCTGGTCAAGGGAAAACCGATCCTGGTGTACATCATGGTGGTGCAAAGACGCTGTCTATGACCCTGACTGGCGTCGCGGTCAAGAAGTGTTCGATCACTGCTTCGGAACTGACCGGGACCATTCACAAGAGCGCCGGCCGTGCTCCGCTTGATTGACGTTGAAGCTAGTGAAGATCTGCCATTGTTGCTCGCGTCCAACGCACTTTCCGTCTTCTGAAAACGGCGCTACAAAACAGGAGAGATCTGGTCGATTTTTCCGGAAAATATTGCCTTGATCAGATGAGAACTTGGTCGGTTAAGCGGGCATTTGACTACACTATCCACTTCGTGGTCGCGACTGTCTTTGTTTCACGGCCTGTCCGGTCCCGGTCTCTCGAGACTCGCTTGCTGGCGGGGCATCACATTGCCAAATTGCCTCCATTATACGTTGGTGGTAGTCATGAAACTTTTACCTCCGCACCAGTGGGTTCGTTTGATTTTTTTTCTCTGTCGCGAGAAATACACTGAGAGCTCCGCAGGAACCTGAGAGACTTGTGGGATATCCGATATCAGGAAAATACCCCTCGGATGTGGTGAGTGCAGACACCATTGAATTTGTTCTCCGGGCACCACCTGCAGCTGGGCCAATCTTTTTGGAAACGAGGTCTAAACTATTCGGCACGCGTTCGTAATGGACCTTGTCCATCTCCACGTTTCTAACTACTGTCAAGGGCCCGGGGATTGCACGTTTATGGTCGTCTTAACCTGAACGATCAGCGCCTTCTTCAAGAGGCACTTATCATTCACATCAGTCAGCTGCTCCTGCGGTCCCATAAGCGTAACTCGCCGATTCTAACCGCAGAGAGGAACTGCCGCAACGTAAGCATCCGTTTTCGGCGGCTCTTGAGTATCCAGCTGATCCCGTTACAGGAGCCAGCCGACGCATTCGTTGCAAAGGGATACCGGTGAATTTCCTCATTTCCAATGATTGTCCGCGTCGGTCAAACGGTGCACGACCAACAGCACCCTGAACAGGATTTCAAGCTGGTCGACGGCATAAATGGGTCTCCGACGATCCCGTGAGCACCTCATTAGCACCGTTGATCTTATCCAGCGGGATATCTTCCTCCAGTGAGCGAAGAGATCGTTACTGATGTCCATTCGCCAACCACCCTGTCGCTCTGTTTCTGCGTTCATCAAAGATACCAGTCACCTGGTTACCTGCTAGGATACACCGCGCAGTGCAAGGCTGCGCGGCAACGAATCTTATCAGCAGAGACCAGGCCTTGATCTGCACATCGTTGGCGTTCACATCCGGATTTCTACATGACGTTTGTTCGAAAATGGTCTGGAGGCCCGGGTGTAGGGTTCAACGAGAATTATGTGAAAAGGGGAGGCTGATTCTGAACACTGGTTCCAAACACCTTCTCGTTCGGGTCCCTTGCGCACCTCTGTCGAAGGTCTCTCGTCCCAACTCCCTGATGATTGGATATTCCACTACCGCCGGACCTCGACTTTTCCCTAGCTTATGTGTTCCTTTACCAGTCCATTGGGCCGGGTCCCGATGGCGGAGAGTACATGAATCGAATGAGGCCATCCTTAGAGTTCCCCCACTCAAGAGAGCCACTTTCGATTGTCCCACTCCATCTGCCAATATACCTGGAACTCGTCTGTTCGACCCACTACATTCACGGCGGTACTCGACCCTGGGTCCCAGCACGTGCGAGGAGGGTTTATTCTAGTCTTCTTCATTCTCAATCATCTCTGTCACATTCTCCAGTAAAGGCGCAGCGTACCCGGTTGCAGAGCCCTCGGGAAGGTAGACATGACTGACAAGAACCGGAGCACAACCCACAGCCCACGGCCCGTGCTGGGACCAGGGTCTGTACCCCGGCTGAGACCCTGCCTCCTGTTGCCCCTCCCCGAGGTCTCTCTCTTATCTTGAACCCTAACTGTCTTCGGTGACCCCATTGTCACCGTCTTTGGATTACGACATCGAAGCTCTGGGATGGGGTTGGGCCGACCCGAACTGACGGTGCTTCTCTCATTTACTTTCGTGGGCCTCTGTCATGGCCTTCCCGGTGTTTCTCGAGGTGGGCCACTCACACTCGGGACGACAGCCACTCGCCGGCCATCAAGCCGCTTGTACTGGCCAATCAACCGCTTCCTCTCGCTTATCAACCGTTTCACGTCGAACCCGTTCCGTTGTTTGAGCGTACGTGGGAGAGAGTTCATCCACCCTGGCAAACGATCACTCATCCCCGATGGACCTACTCTCGGCAAAGTCAACCTCTGGACTGTCGTGCTCACGGGCTCGGCCGCACTGCATAAATCATGAGAGATTCATTGGCAAACTAACTATACGGATTCGCCGCGAAGTCGAAAAAAAGACAAATATGACGATC
>Ga0307517_10006600_pt1 | contig 17122 bp, 15 predicted proteins | sample 23_EM_MG_FD_194515 | JGI IMG/M metagenome (GOLD analysis project Ga0307517, IMG submission 194515) | Populus trichocarpa ectomycorrhiza microbial communities from riparian zone in the Pacific Northwest, United States - 23_EM | ecosystem: Host-associated > Plants > Roots > Unclassified | place...
CATCGAAACCCAGTTTCATAGGCTTAAATGGTGCCACTACTACATCCAAGAAACCCCGGCGTTCCATCCGGGAGTTCTTTTGGAGTCAACACCGAGGGAGTATCGCCTGAGCTATACTTCATCGCTAGAAAAGTAGATCCTACAGCCACTGCCAAGCTTGATATTGGACCCTGAAGTCCTCCAAATAGACAAGGAAGGGCTTTTACTCAACAAGGGGGATGGATCAACGCCAGATAATTCAGAAACGAGCCAGCAGAATAGGACTCCAAAATCACAGGTATCCTGTGCAAATTGAGTCAGTACCACTTGTGTCTATGAAGCATAAGAGTATTCCAGCATTAGGATCGCTCGGACATGAGCTATAGACATTAATCGTATGTAGTTTAACCTTGAACAAAGACTGAGATCTTCTGATATATGCAACGAACTTTTCTTGTGAAGTTTCTGCACAAACTTTCAGTTCCGTGGCTGGCAAAAGAAGTCTAAATTTTCGCATAGCCCTGAAAATCTTAAACGGAAACTCATTAGTTCTATGAACTAGGAGTTCATAGCCAAACTCAGCAATCATGAACACAGGTTAATTTAATTTTATGTTAATAAACACGGAAGGGATTGTACAAGGCATCATAACAAAAATGTCTTCCATTAGCAATTTGCTGCTTCAATTCCATGTCCATGCAATCTGACTATGTAACGGTAATTAGTGAGATACAGAGTTTGGTTTGTAGTACATAAGTTACCACATATGCTCTTTGATGATCCAAATGGTTTCTTTTAGTCCACAGGTTCAAGAAAACTTAAAAAAAATCTGTCAAGAGTCTTAAGAAGAAAACAAAGAAAACCCATTAATGTCAGGAAGCAACATAATCTCATATCATAAGAATGAACTGCTAAATAACTATGCAAGGCTATGTATTTATTTATGTAAGTTAACAAACTTTTTACCTTGGAAATCTGTTCTTTTGTAATTTTTGATGGTGCCAAAGTGAAACATTATTCTACTAGTATGAGTTGCTGGGATTACTGGATGGTGTTTCCATTGATTCTTTGGGAAGATATTATTGTGATTTGTAGCAAATGTTACCTGCTTTAGAGAAATAGACTCCATTGCCATAGCTGCAAAGGAGGGGAGGAGGGAGGAGATATTTCATATTTGCAAAAGATTGCCCGTTTTCAATACGACAAGTCGTTTCTGATGCAGGCTGGTGTTATGTATTATAGCTAAGTAAGTCATCCTAAAAATAGAGATTGCAATAAAATCTCCATTATTTTGTTCACTGTTTGGTTTTATTTATTTATTTAGGACTTGAATTTAGCATCCTTAATTGTAGCCAATGATATCACACCTGCTTTCCATTTTTTAGAATTTGAAAAATAAAATAAAATTCACATGCACATTTTTTTTTATAAATAAAATTAATAACTTAACCCTACTTCATTTCGACTTTGATACTCTAAAAATTGGTGTAATAGTTCTGAAGAACCCAGTTAGCTATAAGATATGTCTAGACCAGTTTTATGGTTTACAGAGCTTGGAGGAATTTTAGGGAAAAAATATTATTTTTTTTAATTATTATTATTATTATTATTATTTCCTATTTAGTTTAGGAATATTTTTTACTTCATGATTTTTTTTTCTATTTATTTTAGAAAATCAAACATTAAGATTGCTATTTTTTTTTCTTTTTAGTTAAGGCATCCCTAAAACAACTCAATAATTATTAATTGAGATTTTTTTAAACCTAGGACTAGTATAAATAAGGTTGCTTTCCTTTTATTTTAGAATAATATATCATACTTTTATTCTAAAAAATAAAATTATAAATTAGGGTTTTGTATGATAACCATATTCGACTTCAATTTTGTCTTTCTAACTTATTGTCTTCTTGTTTATATTTTTATCTACGTCCATTGATATTAGAATTCAACTATCTTAAAAGTTATTTGCTTGCAGTGTGTTGGAATAACCATGGCTATAAGAGGTAGCAAAACAAGATAAGCTCATGTAGGAGGGAATGTGATACATATGAAAATGAATTGTAAAATTAACCCATCATTTAGTAGAGGTGAGGAGTGAGAGATTATGAGCAGAGAAAACAACTTCTTGACCATGATGAATATGATGTTAAAATTGAAAGTTTTGATTATACAGTTCCTTTGCGGATTGGAATCAACCATTAAAATTCAACAAAGATGATACTGAAAGAGACGATTTAGATATAAAATTCTTGGTTTGTGACGTGTATGAGAATGGAACCAAATTAGATGTGGTTTCCAATGTGATTTTTTATAAATCACATTGCAAATATATATGCCTTCCATGTGCTCGAAGGGAATTGTGAAATTAATGGGGGTTAAAATTAATATCTTGTACTTCAGATAGAAGATGTGAAACAAATTTTCAAATCTTCTTCTAACTCTAATATTGATTTTATTGTTAGGGAGGCTAATCATATTGTTGACAAATATGATGTTTTTAAAGGAAAAATTGAGCACATAAATAGTTGAAAATTTTTTATTAGCTATTTACACGATCTAAGTCAACAAAAATTTAAACTTGATAGCGAGTTGTTTTGAATTTGATAATACATACTTTTTTTGATGTGTATAAAAGAAGGAGAAGATTTAGATCCTAACCATCTCGTATTTTTTTCTTCAATATTTAGTAGTAAGTATTACTAACTACAAGTACCTGCATGTTCATCATTTTGACAAAGCTTCCATCATATAATCTCTTCACAACGTATTTCTCTAACAATTTAAGTAATTAAAATTATTTTTTAATATATATTCTCATGTTTAGTCTGTCTCGTAAATTTAATTTTATATTTACGTGATTTCTCTTGCTCACATGCCTTCAAGATTTCTCTTGTTCTCTCTGTCGGATCCAAGGTTGCTTTAGCCATGAAACTTGTATTTGATCCTTTTTTCAAAATATTTATCACATAAAAACATTAAATTAAAGACTTGCTGAGACAGAGTGAAAAAGACCCAGTAAAAAAGGTGACCGGCCGGTAGGGGAAAAACACCATAACAAACACAGAGAAAGATCCCAGTAATCGTTTTCATCTTATATATTCTGCTTCCATATCTCTATCTCCAATTTTTAATGTCCTTTTAAAATCCATCTCTCTCGTTTTTCTCTCTGTTTTCATAGCCAAAATACTAACATATATTGCCTTTTCACTAAAACCCTAATCCTCTCTCCCTCTTTTTTACTCACACCATGAAGAGCCGAGAAGATTTAAAAACCAATGAGCAAGAGATCTCCACGAAGAGAAAGCACAGCAGTAACAACAACAATAACAACAGCATTAGCCAGCAAGACTTGGAAGGTGAAGATGAAGAAGATTTTGACCTTACACTTTCTTTATCTTTTGGTCCACCGAGATCCAAATAGAAAACTGCCCTATAAACACTACAAAACCACAGTTATCATTGTCACTGCCACCACCTGTAACATCATTGTCAGTAGCTCATCAACCATTACCCCAGCATCTATAATGGTTTTCTCCAGTATCTCATTCATATTCATTTGAAAATATCTTTCGCAAAAGAATTTACAATTAATCACAGTCAAATTACCACTGTTCATATACCCCCTTCTTTCTACTAGTGTCAATTAAAAGAATTAAAAAAAATCACACAGTTCTAACACATCATTCACCGCTCAAATTCATGAATCACATACTTTTGGAATGTTAGCACCTAATCTTGTCACAGCAAATATCAACTCTTTTATTTGCATACGCAATACATGAGGCAACATATTTACCTCCAAAATAAAAAAATAAAAATAAAAAGTTGCTCCCTAGAATTCATTAGTTCGAGTCCACAAATCTTAGAGCCACTAGAAGCTTACATGCATGGTTATTAACTTCAGGACTCATGGGATTAATTAATCGAGATACACACAAGCTAACTTAAACATCCATATTAAAAAAAAAAAAAACCACACTCAAGACATGCCCCTAGTCACAATAAATTGGAAGGGTCAATTTTAATTTTTTTTTAATAAAAATCAAAATAAAATCGTTTTGACCAAAAAATTTTTTTAAAAAATATTAATGAGTTGATAATCAGGTTTTAACCAGGTAAAAACTTGATCAATCAGGTCAATAAATCAACTCAAGGTTTTTTGATCAAGTTAGCAAGTTTCATATTTTTTTTTTCTTCAATTCAGACCGGTTCATACCCTCCATATTCCAGGTCAAGCTGTTGAGCATATGCAAGTTTTAATACAATGATTACAGGCAAGGTTTATAGTACACTGGATAATCTTGCATTTTTCAAATTCTAAAAAAGTGGGAAGAGGGTGTGACGAGTGGCTACAATTAAGGATGCTAAATTCAAGTCTTAACATAATGGAGGATAAACAACCATGCAAGCACAAAATAATGGAGATTTTATTGCAATCTCTATTTTTAGGACGACAACACTTATAATACATTAGGTTTCAAGTTGGATTTAGTTACAAATACAGCAAATCAGCTCTCACTGCAGCCAATCTGTTGTAACCAACTGATCAAACTACACCAGCCTGCAATATCATTGCTTAGCTCCTCTTGATCCTATATAAATATCTCCACCATTCCCCAACTCTTACATTGCAAATTTAATCTCTATTCTACTCTATCATCGATCATGGCTGTCTTCAGGCTCTTTGTTGTACTTCTTTCCATTTGCATCCTTTCCTTCATTCCTAATGCTTGTCATGGGGCCAGCAAAATGAATGTCATTGATCAATGCTGGAGAATGAATCCGAATTGGCAGAGAAGCCGACAACATCTGGCTACTTGCTCTGTGGGGTTTGCAGGGAAAATGACCAACAATGTTGGGAAAAATGTTTTATGGTATAAGGTCACCGATCCTAGTGACGACCCTGTGAATCCCAGACAAGGGACATTAAGATATGGAGCTACCATGATCACAGGAAAAGTCTGGATCACTTTTGAGAAGAACATGGACATTAAACTTGAGAAACCTCTTCTTATTAGCAGCCATACTGCCATTGATGGTCGTGGCGTTGATATCAGCATTGAAGGCATCGGATGCCTCGTGGTGTACAAGGTACATTAATTTAATATCTCTAGTTGCCAATATTGCTGATTATATAGGCAGTGCATGCTCTGTCTAAAACATAAATGTTGTTTGTCTAGGCAACCGACGTGATCATCCATGGCCTCAAGATTCACCATTGCAAGGCACAGGGACCTAGCTCAGTCATGGGACCGGATGGGAAACTAATGCCGTTAGGTCAGATGGACGGGGATGCCATAAGGCTGGTCACAGCATCAAAGGTTTGGATAGACCACAATACATTATACTCGTGCCAGGATGGTCTTCTTGATGTCACTCGTGGATCTACATTTGTTACTGTTTCTAACAATTGGTTTAGAGACCAAGACAAGGTTATGCTTCTTGGACATGATGATGGGTATTTGAGAGACAAGAACATGAAGGTCACGGTTGCCTTCAATCATTTTGGTCCTAATTGCAACCAAAGAATGCCAAGGTAATTAATATTGCCAAATCAAATCCCACAATTTCTGGCATTTGGTTAATATTATCTTAGATAGAAGAGACAGAGATGAGGATAGAGACTGTCTTTCTTGTTTTAAAATGATAGAAATTGACTTTAAGGCTGTCCAAGAAACGGATTTATGTCTCTGTCTTTCTAACTAAACACATTTCTGCATGCAGTCTGAATCATGAATCGTGTATTCAAGATTTTACTCTGATATATAAATAATTGAAAATAATGCAGGGTTCGCCATGGATATGCACATGTAGCCAACAATCTGTACCTGGGATGGGAACAATATGCAATTGGAGGAAGCATGAATCCTAGCATCAAGAGTGAATCCAACCATTTTATTGCACCTGCACAATCCGGAAAGAAGGAGGTAATGCTCTCAACTGTCAAATATATATTGATCATCCACGAATCGATCATATCTTTCAAACCATGCAAATTAAGGAGACGGGGATATCTGAATTAAGGATCAGAAAAACTAAGAAAAAAATTCTGATATTTCAACAGGTAACTTGGAGAAATACGGAGATAGGTGCAAAAGGCAAGCCCTGGAACTTCTACTCTGTAGGGGATATGTTTACAAATGGAGCTTCTTTTGTCCAAACCGGCCGCAGAGGTACGGCAAAGCCTAACTACAATAAGGAGCAAACGTTCAAAGTTGGAAGGGCAAACTCTGTTCAGTCAATGACTAGCTCAGCAGGTGCTTTAACATGTTCAAGAACATTGACATGCTGATGAGTGATGAGTCTGAGAGTTGCAGATTGAGAGAAAATGCAGATCCTAAAAATGAGAATGTTTTCTTCTTGTATTCCATACATGTATGCTTCGTTAATGAGTAACATAAAATTATTTTCAACATTTTATCTAATAATTTAAACTTTTAAGATAATTTTTTTATATATATAATAATATAACATCATCTATAACTAAGCGGTTAGGCTCGTTCGTTCCAACGAGGCTTAATCAAATAACTTCAAGTTTTTGAATTGGCAAATATGAGGACACATATCAAATGAGTTTTAGCCTCTCTTTTTTTAAGGCTCTAACAAGAAATGTGCCTGACATAGCAATCTGACTAACTTGAAAGAAAACTATTGGAAGGGAAAAGGTTGTAAATATGCATGCCTGGTGTCCTTTTTAATTATATTTCCTTACAGGAAGTTGTTTATGCAACCTACGAATAACAAGAAACCAAGACAAGAAGGGTTGCAATGCTTACTGTTAAGTTTGGCCTGAGATGCTTTGTTGGTTGTTGACTCTGATATAGAATTGGATTTAGAGTTTGCTTGTTTCAATGCCGGCCGCATAAACAAACAAACGCAGCCTTATTTTCTTGTTTTTGCACCTTATTATTTTCTTGGTGCAGATGGTCTTGATTTTCTTTTGCTTTTCTGCTCCTGTTTTGCCACCATGTTTTTGGCTTCTTTAATCTTGCAAATTGATAATATGTAATTCTGAATTCATTCATAACAAAAAAATAAAAAAAACAAAAAACAAGTGATTTTTCATTTTCTTTTATCTAATACCGGCTCGATCGAGTTAATATGGTTTATAAATCAACTAAAATCTTAGCTCGAATTATACTTTGGAATCCAATCTTTTAGGATTAGCCCACCAAGCCGACATAATTTTTTTTTATATAATAAAGAATGTGGTACGAAGATCCAAATATTTGGCAATCTTTTAGAATATAGTCTCCATCTTACTTTGTTGACTCAATTGACAGCTCACTTTTTCTAAAATATAAGGTTGGTATCATGATTAAAGAAAAAAACACGCCTCTTAATTATCTCTCTCTCTCTGCTATGGCTCCATAGCCCTTCGCAATTACATTTTTCATGCCCTTCAATAATCACTGTCCACCTATTAGTCCAAAGGCGGAGCACCGAAGCACGGGAAAAAATGTCTTCTATAAACCTGGAAACCACCTCCGAAACCCCACCCAAAGCACCAGACACCCTTCAAGAACTTCCTATCACCACCACCGCCAAGAAATTTCCAAAAAAACTCACCCTGGTCCCTCTAATATTCTTAATCTACTTTGAAGTTGCTGGGGGTCCTTATGGAGAAGAACCTGCGGTCCAGGCTGCGGGGCCTCTGTATGCCTTACTTGGTTTCTTGATATTTCCATTTATATGGAGTATTCCTGAGGCTCTTATCACCGCTGAGCTCTCCACTGCTTACCCTGGAAATGGAGGTTTTGTCATATGGGCTGAAAGGGCTTTTGGTCCTTTCTGTGGATCTCTGATGGGTTCTTGGAAATTCTTGAGTGGTGTTATTAATATTGCTGCTTTTCCTGTTCTTTGCATTGATTACATGGAGAAGGTAGTTCCTGCTTTGGAATCAGGTTGGCCTAGAAAAGTTGCTGTCTTGATTTCAACATTGTTGTTATCCTTTTTAAACTATACTGGATTGACTATTGTTGGTTATGCTGCTGTTCTGCTTGGTCTTGTTTCGCTTTCGCCTTTTATAGTTATGTCTTTGATAGCAATCCCTAAGATTCATCCTCATAGGTGGATAAGTTTTGGCCAAAAGGGTGTGAAAAAGGACTGGACTTTGTTCTTTAACACACTTTTTTGGAACTTGAATTTCTGGGACAATGTTAGTACTTTGGCTGGTGAAGTGGATGCACCCCGGAAAACATTTCCTATGGCCTTACTTGTGGCTGTGATCTTCACTTGTGTGTCTTACTTGATTCCACTTTTCGCGGTGACTGGTGCTGTTTCTGTGGATCAAAGTCTATGGGAATCAGGATTTCATGCCACTGCTGCAGAGATGATTGCGGGAAAGTGGCTAAAGTATTGGATTGAAGTTGGTGCTGTGTTATCTGCTATTGGTTTATATGAGGCTCAATTAAGTAGTAGTGCATACCAGCTTCTTGGTATGGCTGATTTAGGATTTGTTCCAAACTTCTTTGCCATTAGGTCTAAAAGGTTCAACACACCTTGGGTGGGGATATTGCTATCCACTTTGATCACAATTGGTGTCTCATATATGACCTTTACAGATATCATTTCGTCAGCGAATTTCTTATATAGTTTAGGTATGTTGTTAGAGTTTGCATCTTTTATTTGGTTGAGAAAGAAATTGCCAGGGTTGAAAAGGCCTTACAGGATTCCAATGAGGCTTCCAGGTTTGATTGTTATGTGCTTAGTACCATCTGCATTTTTGGTTCTTATAATGGCTATTGCCACTAAGACTGTTTACTTGGTGAGTGGTTTGATGACTGTGGGTGCCATTGGATTTTACTTCTTTATGAATTTTTGCAAGACAAAGCAGTGGTTCAAGTTTAGCAGCGGTGAAGTCATTGAAGATTGATGTATAAGAGAAGGTTGTTATCTTGTTGAATTGGTCATGAATGAATTTGGCTTAGTGTTTAAGAAAAAGACATATAGACAGTCACATGGAATCTGTGGACTCCAGATTCTCAACAACATGGCACTTGGCATTGGAGGATCTGCATAGGATCTAAAGATCCTATTTCTACTAGGGTTGTATGGTTGTAAAGTTATGAGATCAAGAAATTAGGTTAATGAAAACAGCTTCTGTACTGTTATTCTCTCCTGCTTTTTCTCTGTTTATTAGCCCTAACCTCCCAGGATTTGTACTCTTCTTTTTTTGGCTTAAAAGAAATCCCTGATGATTAAACCAACTCAATTTGATGTAGAGTTTGTCAATCTTGGATCCCTAAAAAAGGGATGAATGAGTCTAGAATTGAATGCAGGCATCGATAAATTTAAATCAAATAATAATAAAAAAAATCCTTTCTATCTCCTCGAGGAGAGGGAAAAAAGTCAACTATTAGCACAATGGTTACCCTCTCTATAACTATAGTGATTTCTAACATCCCAATCATGATGAATAAGCTGAAAAATCTATTTTAAAAGAGGGTCCCTGAACCAAAGACTCGGATGCACCCCTAGCTGCATTCACCACCACAGCTGAATCCATCTACAACTTCACCAGTTTGAATCTCCTTGGAACGAAGATAGGACCTACAAGAAGATATTAGCATTAATGTTGAAAATCTTCTTAGTTTTACAACAAAGGGAAGGGAATATTAAGTATTCAAACTGGTACCTGCAAGAAGATATTAGCAGAGATGGTACCTGCAAGAAGATATTAGTGTTAACTGCGTGCATAGAACGGCATGTATGAGCTGAATTTCTAAATTATACCAAGGAATCTCTATGATTCAATTTCTATTCAATTTGATTAGACATAATAGGGATGGAGATGACAATGACTTTGCTTAGAATTTGGAGAGCTTGGCCATTAATGCATGGAACTTTACAAAATAATGCAGAAGCAATTGAAAGCAATGTGATTTGCTTTGACTTTTCCTTGCATTAACATAGCCAAAGTGGAGGGCCATGACATTTTTGTTTGCATATCTTTCCCCACAAGACTTTTCCTACTAAGATACATACAAGGCATGCACCTTTTTCCCAATCTTGCCCCATTTTGCTAGCTGTGAATGATGGAGGTGGATCTTGGATGCAATATAACTGCAGCCTGGTATGACCTTACTTCATGATCTTATTGAAGATATTCACAGGGGTGGTTAGAAAGAATTTCCAATTAAATGAGAGCAACTTGCATCCATTATTAGAGTTGGTAATGTGCATACTTTTGCTGGGTATGATTGGGATGATAACTTGTCAAATTTGACACGAACATTGACTTGGAACAAGATTAGGTTCACAACTTTTTAATAATTTTCTTATAATTTTTACACCATATAATTCATATGTTTTAAGAACAAAAGATCAAAGTGTATCCATTACGTGGGACAAGAAAATAAATTATGTGACAGTTTCTTTTATTACAATATCATGTGCCAGTCAAAAATATTTTTAACTCCTTTTCTTATATATTTTTTTCCAACTATTGGTAATTATTTTAAAAATATTTTAAATTTTAAAATATTTTTTCCATGTTCACCTGCCATTCCATATCAGCATTGAATTGCCTATATCTCATTTATCAAATTGAATTTTCATGACTGAGGACAAAAAAAATGGCCCACCACCCCTCCAAATTCCATTCATAAAGCCTTACAAACCTACCAGTATATTCAAAGCTTTGACACCAAAAGGATGGAACCCCACCTCTCCTCTTCAAACACTCAACATCTCCTGGAACAACAACCACCCACCACCACCACCACCACCACCACCACAAGCCATGGAAAACTAGCATTAATCCCCCTTGTTTTCCTCATCTTCTTTGAGGTATCAGGGGGTCCTTATGGTGAAGAATCAGCTGTGGGAGCTGCTGGGCCTCTTTGGGCCATACTGGGCTTCCTCATATTTCCCTTCATTTGGAGCATCCCCGAGGCCCTTGTCACCGCCGAGCTCGCCACCGCCTTTCCAGGCAACGGTGGTTTTGTCATCTGGGCCCATCAGGCCTTCGGACCCTTCTGGGGTTCCCTGATGGGCTCCTGGAAGTTCCTTACGGGTGTCCTGAATCTGGCTTCATATCCGGTTCTTTGCATAGACTATCTCAAGTTGGTTTTCCCAGTTTTCTCTTCAGGTGTGCCTCGCTATATTGCCATATTGGTCTCAACTTTGGTGTTGTCGTTTCTAAACTATACAGGTTTGGCAATTGTTGGTTACACTGCTGTTACTTTAGGTATCGTGTCACTTTCACCATTTGTAGTACTGACATTGGTTTCAATCCCCAAGATTGATCCTTCAAGATGGATCAGTTTAGGACAAAAGGGTGTCCAAAAAGATTGGACCTTGTTTTTTAATACTCTGTTTTGGAACTTAAATTTTTGGGATAGTGCTAGTACTTTAGCTGGTGAAGTTGAGCAACCTCAAAGGACTTTTCCAGTAGCACTTTTATCTGCTGGCGTGCTCACTTGTTTAGGTTACTTAGTACCTCTTTTAGCTGCCACAGGGGCTATACCATTAAGCCAAGAAGATTGGACTGATGGCTATTTTGCTTATGTAGCTGAAATGGTTGCTGGGAAATGGTTGAAATTTTGGATGGAAATTGGTGCATGTTTATCTGTTATTGGATTATATGAAGCACAATTGAGTAGTTGTGCATACCAAGTTTTAGGCATGGCTGACTTGGGATTTTTGCCACAATTTTTTGGTGTGAGATCGAAGTGGTTTAACACACCTTGGGTGGCAATTCTGGTCTCAACAGTAATAGCATTAGCAGGTTGTTATATGGATTTTGCAGACATAATTTCTTCAGTGAATTTCTTGTACAGTTTAGGTATGTTGTTGGAATTTGCATCATTTTTATGGCTGAGGAGGAAAATGCCTAGTATAGACAGGCCATTTAGGGTTCCAATGGGATTGCCTGGCTTGATCATAATGTGCTTGATTCCATCTGTGTTTCTGGTCTATGTTATGGCTGTGGCAACTAGAACTGTGTATATGGTGAGCTTTATTTTGACTGTTCTTGGGATTTTATGGTACTTCTTCATGAAGTTTTGCAAATCAAAGATGTGGCTTCAATTTAACAACACTGGAGAAAAACTGGAATATGAGGATTAGAGTAGTTTTTTTTCTGTTTATTCTATTGTTCAGGAATTGTTTGCTTGTATTGAAATTGTTTCTGGTCATCTGTGAAGTCATGTATATACACAACTTCTGATCTTATAAAAAGAAAAATCAAATTTATTTTTGTTCATTTCTTGAATTGATTGATTGTAGTTTACATTTATGAAGTCATGGTTACGACTTCAGCTCTTCTAGGAATTGAATTCAGAATCATCAGAGAATGAAAGTTGGATTGATTGGTGGCACTACAAAATCTGTGTGTACAAGATACATCCTCAGGTCTGAACGAGCTGCAACACCTGTAAAACAAGAGCTTCATATTCTTATCTTAGCGAAATCGATTGTTTTCTTCCCATCATGTGCCTTTCGGAAGAAATGCTTGACGTAATCCGAGTACAGAACTTCCTTATACGCTGCCTTCTCGCCGCTTGCCAGCACTTCATGAAAAGGAGATATTTTGTCTGATGGCCTTGGGTTGATGAATATGGGGATTGAAATCCTGTTCTTACTTCCATCGGTCATCACGCAGTGCTCAACACTCTTGTATCGACCATTGCTCATTATTTGTAGAGCATCACCAACATTGATCACAAGGGAACCGTTAACAGGAGGAACATGAATCCAGTAATCGTCATCTCCTCGGACGTAAAGTCCACCAACGTCATCTTGGAGGAGGACTGTGAGTGTTGAGACATCCGAGTGGCGGCCAATTCCTACTGTGAGCTCAGGGTTTGGACAAATCGGATAGTAGTTAAGGTTAATCCTCTTAGACCCCATTAAGAGGGATTCTTTTGTCTCATCAATCTCAGTCACTTTCAGATTCTTCATTAACACATCTAGTAGCCTTCTGATAACAATTTCTGATCTCCTCATGTAGTCTAGCACTTGATCCCTGAAAGTAAAACATTTCAGTCCAGTCCAAGCCATCTCTAACTAAATGATTTTGATGCATTTGAATAGATTACGCATGTGCAGCTTGTGAAAAGTTAAAAAAATTGTTACTTGCAAACAGAGGGCCACAAAGCAGAAGCCTCGTCCTCAGAGACATAAAAGAGGCTAAGGTAATCCTTCCACTCTAAAGCCTTCTCAGCTTCAGGACTAAAGCTTGTGCCAAACCGCACGTTGTTAGAAGGAGAGAGCTCTTTTAAATACTTCCTCTTTTCCTCTGCTGGTAACCTGAAGAACCGATGAGTTGATTCCTTGACATTCTCAAGTACATCAATGGGAACCCCATGGTTAATAATCTGAAAGAAACCCCATCTTTCTGCAGCCCTACAGACCGCTTCTGCAACTGTTGGGCCGTCCAGTTTTGACATGTCAATGATGGGAATGGATGCTTGGGGCATGATTTTGGCATCACTGATTATTTCCTCGAGGGGTTGGATGTACTGTTTAGGGAGGTCTTTGAGGCCCATTTCTGAGAGTCCCTTTACTCCATTACCTTGTTTCAGGACAAAATCAGTGATGGCATCCGAGGAGCCATTGATTAACACTGCAGCAGTTGGAGCCATTGCTTGAACTTTTGGCTTATACAGCTAAGAGAGAGAGCTCATGTAGTTATAGTAAATGTTTCCCGTTGTTACATTTTAACATTAAATTATATTTAATTAAGTGGAAGTTAATTAAATAAGTTAACTTATATTATATTTAATCTAGAAGCTTAATTAATGCATGAGTTACATGAATGTAATCATCCATAAATTAATAAACAAGTATACTAAGCTTGCCATATAGATTGAAGTTATCAAGATGAAATAAAAACTACTCTCCCCCCGGTCCAGTATTATAGATTAGATTTTGTAATATTTGATTTACCACAATTCTGTATATTTTATTTTCCAGAGAATTGATATAATATTTTGAAAGAAAAATAAAGTTTTGATAGGAAATTACAATTAATTAATTGGGGTCAACCTAATAATCTAAACTTTTTTTAAAAAAATAAAATGCAGTAGAGAATATAAGACCTAATTACAATACAACATTGCTCTAATAAGATAACATCTAATACAAAAATTTTGTAAAGAGGGATACTTTATATATATAATTTAGTGTTTATTTGGGATTGCGTTAGCACAGTGCGGTTAGCTGCAATTCCAAATATGCCCTCGCATGGCAAAAGCTATAGCTGGTACAAGTTAAGAAGTGAAAAAAAAATGAGGGCACACAAAGGTAAAATTGTTGCCTCAGAAAGTGGCATTCCCTTAGATCTCCACACAGCAGCCAGATTGAACAAACCCAGAGAACTCTTCAGGCACATTGATCTTTTCCAATTGCCCATTTTGCCCATCTTTCATTTCCACCATATAGAACCCTTGGGGTGCACCTGGGCTATCCGACCCGGAAACCATGACCCGGAAACCGAACATGATCCCGCGTACCGCAACCCGAACTGCCGGGTCCAAGTCAGCCCAACTCATCAATCTCCCATCCTTCCCTGCCCCAACACTAGATCTCGGGCACCGCCCAGGAATCCACGCCTCCTTGACCCGCCTCCATTGACCCGACCTGAATTCGTAGACCTCTGCACTTTCCTCAAATTCCCCTTGATTGTCGGTTCTATATCCACTAACCGCCCAAAACTCATCCCCAATCACCACCCCCTCACACTCATCTCTCTCTTGACTCATCTGATTCAACTCGGTCCACTCCTCCTTGCTCAAGTCATAAACCCACCCGGTTTTCAACGCGTTCTTATTCTCATCATGCCCACCCACAACATAAATCCGACCCGAATATGCCCCAATAGCAAAAAAGGACCTCTTTGATGGCATCTCCTTCCCTTCTCTCCACTTCCTTGTTGTAAAGTCATACACAAAAACATGACTCACCTGTTCATAACTCACTGGGTCCCACCCTCCCATGACCACGAGCTTCCCCTCACAGCTTGCCAATTGACAAAACAAAGGCAACCCGTTTGGATACTTGGGTACCGGGTCAAGCCTCTGCCATGTCTGACTCACAGAATCAAACACAGTGATCCCAAAACTAGGCGAGTTACCTGGTTTCGATCCTTGCGAAACATCAGCCCTGTGAGCAGCTTGAACAAGACAAGCAACCTTATGGGTGTACCCCAGTTTCTTTCTATGGTAATAAAAATCCTTGCTTTCCAGTAATTCACGCCATTGCTTGCAGACTTGGGATGCAACTCTGTGAGCCGTGTAAGGCAACCGAGTCATGCACTCAAGACCAAGTTCTTGAGGCAAACTCGGGATAAACTCAGTGAACAAAGTACTTTCCATTTATAGGAAGTTTATCGAGCTCTGGAGGACTTCTCTCTGTTTGTAGTTCGCACTTTCCAGTGTCTGTTAATCCGACCACATCAGATGTCAGTATTTATAGACAGAACAGAAACAATAGCTTAGGTAAAAGACCACGACACGTGTCAGTATAACAAAATATATCTCAACACAAACTTTTTATTAATTTTTCTAGATTTTGTTTTAAAAACATTTATGGTTTCTAATGAGTAGATATTAATAATTATTTTTTAAGACCCGCTTTCAAGAGGAATAGATAAATGATAAAATAAAAAATTAAATCCAAAATTTATATAAAAAAATATTTTCATTTATTGAAGAATATATATTTTATTATTTTTCTCTTTTTTTGTATGTTTCTCTTTAGAGTAAATATAAATAATTACATATTTAATATATATATAAAATAAAGTTAACCTTTTGTGTAGTTTTATAGGTTTAACTATATTATATTGGATATATACTGACAATACACAACCATTTTTCAATCATTTTAATTTATAATTAAGGTTTTTGTTTTCATGGAATGAGATATTTTTACAAATTAAATAGATTATCTATATTATAATAAAAAATATTTTCTTAATTAAATATATTGTATATTCAAATTAATTTTTTTACGATAATATATAATTAAATTAAAAGCATGAAATGGAAAATCTAGTTATAAAATGGTGGATTTCTATTTTAACATGATTTTATTTTATTTTAACTAGTTGCTAAAACCAATGGATAAGATGGTGGTGCCAGCTGACGTGGTACAATTTGGGTGTGACATGATGAGAAAAGCAGCACGCGTATACGTGGACGTCTAAGAATTTACTTGATTAATCATGTTTGATGACTAGCTGACACGTGTTGGGTAGTGGATGATTGATTTTCTTATTTTTTGATCGGGACTTGAATTTGATCTTGGGATTAGAGGATGAATCTAATTTTTTTATTATTATTATTAAATGAGTATTCGAATTAGTTTGTATCTCAATTAATTCTATGAGCTTTAAAGTTAACGATTATATAAGTTTTCAGTATCTATCATATTAACAATTACATGACTCGAACTTAAGACCACAAGAAAAGCAAATCTTTTAATTCCAAGCTTTTATTATTATACTACAGATGGTTATGTGTTAATTTTCTAATATTTATTATTAATTATCATAGTTGGAGTAAAAGAGGTAACATAATTTTTTGTTTCCTTTTTTCTACTCTAATAACTTTCAAGATTTTAGTTAAAATTGTCATTATCTATCACTGTCCTTCTTTTAATTATTCATATAAATGCTTGGCGTGATCTTCACTAATTAAATGTCAAATCTCTATCCTTTCTAGAAACTAATGGATGTGTTATACATGCATGACTTATGCTTACCATAGTTATAATATTCAATTCAATGGTGGATTGGGTTTAAAAATCGAGTAATCATGAATCAAGGGTTAATCTTAAATTGATTTAAGTCAACCTTTTTTTTATTAAAAATAATGTTATTTTAATTAAAAAAACAGATTTTTTCATTAATTAAGTATGAGTAAAGCCTTGAATTAGCATATCGTTGAGTTTTCTATATATAAACTGTTAGAGAATAATATAAATCATATCCTGGAACCTCACCTAAAAGCTTAAGCTTTTGGGTTGAGATAGTTCTTTGACATGGTATCAGAGCCTTGATGACCAAATGGTCTCGAGTTCGAATCTTACCAACCTGATTTATTTGATAAAAAAATTAAGCACAAGGTAATGTGGGTCTGTGCAAGTTTCAAGCCCAAAGGGCTTTCACTTGAGGGGGTGTGTTAGAGAATAATAT
>Ga0307517_10006601_pt1 | contig 17118 bp, 7 predicted proteins | sample 23_EM_MG_FD_194515 | JGI IMG/M metagenome (GOLD analysis project Ga0307517, IMG submission 194515) | Populus trichocarpa ectomycorrhiza microbial communities from riparian zone in the Pacific Northwest, United States - 23_EM | ecosystem: Host-associated > Plants > Roots > Unclassified | place...
TTAAAGAAAAAAACTACATAGTTAAATTTTCAGCCAGCTCAATATTTAAAAAAATTAGCAAAGATAATTTTGAAACAAAAAATTTGTTAAAAAAAAAAACAAAAAAAAGAAGAAGAAATCAATTTTGGATAAAAAAAAAGCAAAAAAAAACATGTAAAAAAAAAACCTGCTGCTACCGTGAATATCCCACGCCTTTTAGAGTATTCTATAATAATAATAATAATAATAATAATAATAATTCATGAATGACCTTGGATCTTGACTTGACAGCATCCGGGCTTCTGACATAACGGAAATTTCGGTCTTCATTTCGAGCCAAAGACTATACTTACCACCCTCGTGGTGTCTTGTGTTCCATACAGCTAATGTTCCCATCTACCGCTTCGAGCATTTTTATAGCCAGCTGCCAGTCCTCTTCCTTTAAATGCCATGCACATTAGAGAGATCTAGACAGAAACAGAGGGAGAATGATGGAAGACGAAGTGCTGCTTTTATCAAGACCTTCACCTGTGCCGGCTTTCTGCTGGGACAAGGGGAAGCCCTATGTTGGGGGGAAATTCAGTTCTTGCTTGAATGCAAGAGAGAATAAACTGGTCTGTGTGACTGATGGGAACTCGTTCTTGGGTTCTCATATAGTCAAGGAGCTCCTTTCTCGTGGCTACCTTGTTCGAGTCACTATCCAAAACCAAGGTGAGTAAGTATATATACAGTTTCTGGGGGGGAAATAACTGCACTTGTAGGGAAATGGATTGTAGAAGAGTTCGTTTTCTTGGGTTCTTCCTTTATATGTCAGAGCTGAGAAGGATTTGGTTGGATCAGCAGCCTAGCTTGTAGTTTTCCACCAGATAGTACTAACTCTGTGTTTGTTGACCATGGTTGGTTTTCTGTTAGCAGTGGATTTTGAGGACTTGAAAGGGCAGATGAAAGAAGACGACATGAATAAACTAGAGAGTGTTGTAGTGGCAAAGATGAAAGATTTGGAAAGTCTTTGTGATGCATTTAGAGGTTGTCATGCAGTTTTTCACACCTCTTCCTTTGTTGATCCACACGGGATCTCAGGTTATTCAGTAAGTTACTGCAGTATCATAGTGCAGGAACAAGTTTTAATGTTAATCATGCAGGGAATTTGAAGTTTTTAGGTGTGATTTGTGAACTTTGCAGGCACAAAAAAAAATGTTAAAAATCCAAATGCTTTTCAAACATAGTATAATTAGAAAAATCCCAGATCACTCAAATGCTGTTCGCGTTATAATTTGCAGGAACAAATGGCATTCCTTGAAACTGAAGGCGCAAGGAATGTTATTGAGGCATGTAGTAGGGCAGCATACATAAGGAGATGTATCTTCACTTCTTCTCTTCTTGCTTCCATCTGGACTTCTTCCAATTTGGACAGGGTTGTTGATGAGAGTTGTTGGAGCAGTGAAGAATTTTGCAGAGAAAATAAGGTACTCAAACCTGTTGCATAAATCGTTTCTGTAGGAATTTTCTTGGTAGGACCATTTAAACCATTGTTTTGGTACTTGATTAAAAAGTGAAGTATTCATTCTCCATGGATTTTCAATATGTAAAACAGCTTTGGCTTGCTTTGGGTAAGGTGAGAGCAGAAGAGATTGCTTGGAGGAAGTCAAAAGAATTGAAAGTGAGACTCGTAACTGTTTGTCCTGGCCTTCTCATAGCTACATCGTTCCCCCATGCTCACAAAGAAACCTCTATACCATATCTTAAAGGTAATAACAACATTTAATCCATTTTTGTTCCACTTGGTTTGAGTTCGAATCCAAGATTCTGAGAAGAAGTTCCAGTTTTTCAAGTTTGTCTCTGAATCACACTTATACTTGTATTTAGAACATAACAACTAGGCAATAATGGAACATCTAGAGAATCCAAAAGAAATGATTGGATTTTGTTCACTACAACTGAAACTTAACATATAAGATCTCATGGATAGGTGGTCCAATCATGCTACGACAGGGCCTCCTAGGAATATCAGATGTGAGGAAGGTGGCGGAAGCACATGTCCATGTTTATGAAGCTATGGATAATGGAGCTTGTGGACGATATATATGCTATGAAAGAGTAGTACAGAGATTGGATGAAGCCATTCAACTTGAAAATGAATTGAATATTCAAGGTCTGGTGTCAGGAGGAAGAAGTGGAATCTTATCAGAAGAAATACACAGCAATCTAAGTAATTCAAAGCTTGCCAGATTGTTATATCAGGCATCTCAAATGTCTTGCAATCAATGAAACAGAAGTTCAGCATTCCCTATATACACATCTCTTATTGGGATGGGGGATTGTTGATCAAAGTTAATTAGCTTTCAAGTCGTGCAGGAGACTGCAACCATTCTTGTATTTCTCATCAACGTATGGTGGAAGCTGACCACCAAAGCAATTGAAAAGTGAGCAAGAAATTGAATTAGAATAAAAGCTAATGGCTGCTGTTAGTTTTTACCAACCATTAAGTCTCAAGAATGGTCTGGTCTCCAATGGGTTCTCACGGAAAAACTCTTTGCTTCGGAAAGAAACAGGGGGGGGCCGCTTAAATAATCACTTACAAGAATGACGAACCACCCTATTAAAGAACCATCTCAACCCAAAAGCTTAATCTTTTAGGTGAGGTCCCAGAATATAATTTATATTATTCTCTAACACACCCCCTCAAGTGAAAGCCCTTTGGGCTTGAAACTTGCACAGACCCACATTACCTTGTGCTTAATTTTTTATCAAATAAATGAGGATGGTGAGATTCGAACCCGTGACCGCTTGGTCATCAAGGCTCTGATACCATATCAAAGAACCATCTCAACCCAAAAGCTTAAGCTTTTAGGTGAGGTCCCAGAATATAATTTATATTATTCTCTAACACACCCTATCTTAAACTACAGGGAAAGTAACAAGTAAAGATCATTTCATGCTGATGGCATAACAGCCGAGGAAGTTGATCTGAGCCAAGTCCATTTTGATCCGTTACCACCCTGCTTGATTTACAGCTCTTAAGAACACTTTTCACACCCCAGAAATGAAGTTTTTATCATGGCAGCGACATTGACAGACAGGAAACAATTCGGCTTTAGGAAAACCAAAACTAACAAATATAGTCAGCTGTCAGATTCTCAGAGCAGCAACAGAACAAAGATATTTATGTCCCATATAGAACTTTCTGCAATCTCTTATCATGATAAAGAATAGTTTTTTTTTTTTTTTGGAACATTAGCATCAGAGATTCATATACCCTTGCCCCTAAATGGGGTAATCGTGGAAAAATTTCACCTGACTCCCTTTAGAGGCTCCAAACATCTCCAGGATATATAATATAATCACAGAGATTTCCCTCTCAAATGGAATAATACTTCACTCGGTGGAATCGTATCCCATTAACATAAAAACCTCTATCTTGTGTTGATTAAATTGTTATCTTGTGAAGGCATTAATCAATTATGCTTCTTTATTTGAGTATAAGATTTTAAAAAGTATGTTGATATTTTTTAAAAAATTATTCATTTTCAATGGGAAACAAATACTAAAATATAATTATTAATTTATAGTATTCATTAACACCATCGTTATTATTATCATTATATCACCGTTGCTATCACAACAACTATTATTGCATCACTACTATGGTTACAACCATAAAAAAAAAAAAAAACAATACAACCATTGTCACCTTACTACTATAATCTAGTCACGATCTTGTTATAATACAACTAACACTTCATCATCATTCCACCATAACCCTTTATAACTAGAATTATCTTCATAATTACCATCATAATCACTGCTAGCCCCATCGGCTTTCACCACAACCACTATCTTATTACTAATATAACCATCATTTTATCACCATCCACGATAACCTTCTAAAAGCTTCATCACCACAACAACAACCACACGATGTCACCCTACCGTCATTATCTTTATCACTAGCATTACTATCTTCTTATAAAAACAATCATCATTTCATAAGTGTAGTTATCATCACTACTACCACAATAACCACTATCTTATTACAATTACAACTATCATAACCAATATTATTACTATCACAAACACTACCAGCATAGCTAATGTTATTATTAGAAAAAGTTTATGGTGCTCATGCTGTAACTAGTGATATTATATTAGTTACTCAATGTGATTCACTTTGAAGAAAAAGAAAAACACAAGTGAGTGAGAGAGAATCAAACCCATGACCTACAAAAAATAATAAGAATATCTCCATCTATGATTTCTCTCTCCTACTTATATCTATTTATTTCTTTAAAGTCGAAACCATTAAGTAACTAATAGGATGCCACTAGTTATAACTTGAGCACCATAAATTTTTTTGTTATTATTGTAACTAACATCAACACACACTATCATTTTCTTTATTACAAATATTCAACTTTTCTTATCTTATTATCATCATTCAAAAATCATGAAATGTAAAATAATTTATTTTATAAGAAAATATTTTCATTGATACATCAAAACAATGAAAAATAACTTATTTTTCAAAAAAATATTTTTTCATAAAACAAACATACCCTAAGACTTTTGTTGTCTTACATGTAAATTACTAATGTATAATATCATTTAGTTAAATAAATAATATAACATTCACCGTATATTATTTCATTAAGAGTAGTTGTGAAAGAGTAAGAAAAAGTATTACTATATTACCACTTCTATACTAAAACACTTGGAAATGAATATGGAGTTTTACTATTCACATAAACAGTGAAACTCCTCCTTTTCTTTTTTAGTTGCTTTTTTTTTCATTCCACTTTTTTTATATCAATTTTGTCATTTTTTTTCTCAAATTCATCCCCAGATTTTTCTTAATAATTGTTTGAATTGTCTTTGAATAAGTTTAGTTGGCTGGATCACGTTGAGAAAACTCTCATGTGGTTTAATTTTAAATCCGATCTAAGCAAGGAATTGAGTTGAGAGATTTTTTTTTCAATTTCATCCTTTTTTTCTTTCAATTTCATCATCATTTTTTTTTATTGTTTGGCCAGGTTGCCTTTGAACTGACCAAGTCGATTGAGTCGCGTCAGAGCAACTCACACAAGGTTTAATTTTAAACTCGAGTTAGGTAAAGATTTTAGTCGAGAGGTTTTTTATGTCAATTTCATCATCAGACTTCTTTTATAGGTTAACCATGATGCCATTGGATGGGCTAAGTCAACTTGCCCATAGTATTTAATTTTAAAACTGGGCTAGAAAAGGAGTTAAATCAAGAGGTTTTAAGATTGACCTGCTAGATCATGTTTAACAAAAATGCAAATTACTTCTCTACATCTTGGATATTTTTTATTATGTTAAAAAAATTTAATTCGATCTGTAGCGTAGCGTGGACCTGTATACTAATATAACTATAAAAGATTTAGAGTGCATGCACTGTTCATATGAACAATGAATTAGGTTTTTTTTTTTTTTTTTTGCATTTTCCCCCGTTTGTTTTCCTTTCATTTATGTCATTTTTTTAATTTCATTATTTGATATTTGCTTGATTCTGAATTTATCTTTATAAATTATTTTGATTTGCTTTTACAAGGTTATCGTAATTTCAAATAAACATACAAACATTTGATTTGTGCTTAGTTTATGCTCGGTTTTATGAGCGTATATTTTTTTATCTTATAATTAAATAAAAAAATAATTTAAAAAATAATTATTAAATCCAGTAGAGTCCATCACCTAGATCATGGATTTGATGGGTTTAATCGCGAAGCCTAAGTCAATTCAATATGTCGTCGTCTCAACATAAAAAAAAAGGTCATCTTCATTTTTTTTTAAAAATAAAATTATACTTTTTACTAGTCGTTAAGGTTGCATTTGGACCCTCCAAGTCGATTGAATCACATCTAGACAACTCTTATATGGTTTAGTGTTAACCCTTAGCTAGATAAGGAGTCAGGTCTGAATGATTTAAGATTGAATTGTTGAATCACGTTTTAATAATAATATCAAATAATTCTTTATGGCTAGAACATTTTTTTTGCATTAATTCTTTTTTTAATTGAAATCTCAATTTAGTAAAACCCTTTAACCTAGTCTAATACTATAAGATTATAAACCTGGGAGCAACGATGTTTAACAAAAAAATCCAAAATTGATAATAAGACATTAAAGATTCTTATTTTACTATCTCCAAGGACTAAAAAAAAAAAATTTGATTCATTTTTTAACCTTATTTAAAGTTTACTAACATAATAATGAAATATGATATTATCCTATGAGCTTAAAGGCCACGTTGAAGCTTGTGATAAGATTGTTAATTTTCTGATTCTAGTAATTTAATTTATCATTCCTTTGCTGAGTGGCAAGTAAATCAAGCTTATTATCTGTAAAAATTCATTTTTTATATATTTAGAGACTCTCCAATGATTAAATTAGTGTCGGTTAAGAGAGAAAGATCCATTATAGTTTTTTTAGAAAGAAAATGGCTTTTTAGAATAGATATGCCATTATATGAAAAATAGAGATAAGAAAAAACTCCCTCCTTGAAGGTTATCGTTTTCCTATCTTTATATCTATTCTAGGTCCCTTTCTCCGTTTAAAAGGGAAAAGTCAGCGTACTAGCAAAATATATTCATTTTGTCAAGATAAAATCTCTTATGTATCAGGATAAGAAATTCTTGTCTTGTCAAGTAGAATATTTCTGATTATTAGGATAAAAATATCTCTAATTTATCATGATAAAATATTTATAAACCATGGTTCTATCAGGAAACTTGAAATTTCTTTGAAGTTAAAGATAACATAGGCCTAGCATTGGTGAGTCAGGTAGATTGTAAACTCATAGACAATGAGAGATGATGAGTTTAGCAGCTCATTAAACTCATGCTTGTTTAGGTTGAAGGCTTGGCTGAGTCAGGAGATGGTGGGTCTAACGATGTATGTTTAGGTTCAGTGTTTAACTGAACTTATAGTTATTGAATCATAACCTTTTCTTTTACTATATTTCTAAAAGTCAGTCCCACACAAACAAAAGATAAAAATTCAGAACTATCATATAAAAATCAATCCTAACTTATGCAAATATCAACTTCTTTTTATTCTTAAAAAAAAAAACAGCTTACTTTTCTATTCTGAAGTGAATATATAAACTTAAAATTCTCTTAAATACTGTCTTTCATTATATATTTATTTTTTAATAAAAAATATAATGACCCAAAATTCAAACTTATTATCATAATTTTCTAACTTATTATAAATTCATTTTATTTCGACTAAATAAGTAAGTAATTGAGCTAATTATATTTAACATATAGGTGTGGAATTACAATATTAACACAAATTTTTGTAATAGATTTAGATTGATATATTTTTTCATATGACGGTCATTAATTTAAATATAGAATGTTGATACAACCCTAATATTATCAAATTTGCCAATATGTGCCCATTCTCATATTCCTAAAACTCAACCTAACGGTCAAAATTTGGTGAAACCTAATTAATTTTTAAAAATAATATAATTTTTAAAAAATAAAATTAACCCTCTCATCCAGTAACTTAAATTTTAAACTGTGTCGTGAACGGGTTTAGGTCAATGTAAAATGTCACTCATTTGTAAAATAAAAATAAAATAAAAATCCATTGACTATACTAAATTGTGTCCAATTGTATCATTTGTGTCGAGTGTAGAAAGTTTTCAACCTCGCAAGTTTATTCATCCTCCGGAGAGAGATCAGATACTGCTAGCAAAAACAAATGGGAGAAGAAAGGGAGGATCCACAGAAGCTTAAGAGGATAGCAGCGGCTGCTTTTGATTACGAGAACGACCCTAGATGGGCTGAGTACTGGTCCAACATCCTCATCCCTCCTCACCTGGCTTCTCGCTCTGATGTCATCGATCACTTCAAGCGCAAATTCTACCAACGCTACATCGTCCGTACACCATATCTTTCTTTCTCACTTTGATTTGCTTTTGGTTCTTGACTCTTGGGTTTTTCCGGATTAATTTTAAATGGGTCTCGGTTTTTTAGGATTTAGAATCTTACTTACAATTTGATTACTTTTGCATGTATGTAGTATTTTGATTGAATCCCAGATTTTCTTTTTATTTTTCTAATATAAGGTTTGGTACTGTTATTGACAGTTCTAGTTTCTTGATTCTTGATTTGTCTAGAAGCCAGAACAAATAATTGAAGTTTGAATCTTGGTTGAAATTATCAGTGGGTTTTCGGCAATGTTTGGAATTTTGGTTTTGAATTCTTTAGTATTGTATAATATGTGGGTTTAATTGAATAATGCACTTGTTTCTGCAATTGGGATTTTGTGATACGATGGATAGAGTATTGCTTAGTCATTTGATGACATTTGCAATGTTTCTTTTAACATTTTATATCGTGTCCGTATGACTAACTACTCGCATATACATGCCAAATGATGATTTTTTTTGCCTTTTCATTTTGCTGTTTTCATTTGTGCTTGCATTGTCACTTAGTGTGATTGTTGGTTTTCTTGGGGAAGTAATTCTTAAGAGGTGCTGCATATTTATATGCTGTGCTCATAATCTTTGTACACATTTAATTGGCAGGACCCTGATCTAGTGGTGGAGGCAATGTCTACAAATGGTTCATCTCAGTCGACAAAGTCATCTGGTTCATCCTCTTCATCATCAGCCCCTTCAAATGACCAGCCTCGACCACGCAATACAGGTCTGACGCTCTGCTCCAGTTATTTAATTGATTAAAATATAGTCACATGGATCCCATTGTCTGCATATGTAATAAAAGTTGAGTTCAATTTCTTGTTATTGTTCTGTCATTTTGCTTCTTCCATATGATTGAGTAGTTGTACCAAACTATTTCTCCTGCAGGGTCAACTACTAGAACCTCTGGGCCATCAGCTACTGCAGGTCAAAATCCAAGCCCTGTTCGCTGGGATCGACAAACCATACAATTTTCTATCAATGCTTGGGTAGGGTATTCTTTTCCTTCATATGTTTGCATGTGTAATCTTTTCTGGAAATACTTTGGCAAGTGTGCTACATATTTCTAGATGTTTATAGACTGTCAATTTTTTACCTTTTTACGAGTTGCTGACTTTTTCCACAAGGAATGAGAAAAAACTTATAAAACTTCATCTATATTCTGTACTTTTTCTCTACATGTAAACTAAATGATCAGAAAAGTTTAGAAAATCTGCTTTATTGACCCGAGACTATCTAGCATATTAATTATATAGAAGTCAATGGAGGTGAGAGATGATTGTTCTCCTTGAAATGCTATCTTTATCCCCTTCAGCAAGTTCAATTTTTTTTTACTGTAGATGTAGCCAAAAATATGACTTCTTCTGTATTGATCATACACTGGGTAATCATTTCCACTACCCAAGTAAAGCTCACGGCTCCATTCATGACTTTACAAAATTCTCTAGCCTGTTAGCAATGGTAAACTAGATGGTCAACATATTCAGCTGATTGTTTGTGCATAAGCTGTTCTTCTTTTACCTGTTTAGACTTTACCAATATCCAAATCATTCTCTTTGAATTCCCAAGTTCTCATAGAACTTAGATGAAACCTCAATTTTGATTTCCATGTGTCTGTTCTTATTTAGGTTGGTAGTTGAACTCCTTGAATTACTAGTAAAGTTTTGATCAGATGGGACATCAATTTTGGATAGACACTCATTATAATGGAGCAGCTCTCATCAGATGTAATTTCAAATTTCATGTTTGTCAGATTGGTCAAAAGCTGGTTCTGACTATAAGAGCTCCTCATTGTACATGATTAGCTACTTCCTTCTCCACCCACCGTCCTTCTGCCTCTTCCCACCTCCTAGGCCTTGCCTCTTCCCACCTCCTAGGCCTTTTGAACATAGCATTTCAGGGTTGATAAAATAAAAAATTAGATTGAGTTGGTTTCCTGGTAGAATTAAGAAAAGTATAGAAATTTCGGAGTTTTCCATCCGCATTTCTCAGGCATTGCAGTCATGGTCCTGACAGCTGTGCTCTTAGGTTAGGGCCATGAATTTTCTTAAACTTTGTGTAACTATTCCTGTTTTTGGATTAAAGCATTATATGGATGCATCTTATAAGTGTCATTTAATCTTAACTCTGAAGCCTGTATGAAGTTTGGTCAAAATCCCAAAAATATGAACGCATTCAATTTATGAGTCTCTGATAAACATTCATCCTGTACCTACAAACCTGGAAACTCAACAATTCTCTTGGCTTGTAAAATTAAATAGACCTAATTTAGATGAATCAAATCTTTTTTAGTCTAGTTGGATATAATCAGAAAACACTCTTGACTTCTGAAGGGCTCCATGTGGCTGTCCTGATTAAATTTCAAGAGAACATTTTAGGATGTTTTGATTTTAATTTCGCGTATTTCAGAGCCTGTTTCAGGTGTGGTAAGATTTGTTAGGTATTCTCTTCTGCTTTTTTTTTTTTTTAAAAAAAAAGAAATATCCCATGCAGAAAATAAGAATGAGATAAGAGAACTGAAGGGGGTTCTGGTTCTGGTTCTGGTTCTTGTATCCCATCCAGAGAAGGGTTGGGGTTAATAGGTTATTCTTCTTTAAACCTATAGCTATTTATTTATTTATTTTCTTTTTCTTGAGAATAGGTTTTAAGTTTCCAATATAAACTACCACTTGGTGTTAGAGAACTAAAAATTCTCACCTAAAAGTTTTGACCATAGGAAATCAACATCTTGAATAGCCCTCCTTGTAATTTGGGCTATCTCTTACCCCTATTGTACTTTCAACTCAATACATGTTTCTCTTAATATGCTTCCATCCTTGCCTGCAGGTTTTCATTGTGGCTGTGCTTGCAATTATTCCCCTCGTACCTAAAAATCTTTCAAGTAGGGCATCTCGGCTGTCATTTATGGGCACTGCATGCTCATCTCTGTATTCCTTATACGCACTACATGGGGTAACCAAAAATACATATGCTTCAGTTTCTTTTTTCCCCTTCCTATCCTATAACTCATATTTTTCAGTCTTATCTTCCTGTTATTACAGTTGCTGTTATTCATCATTAACTAGGGTTTTGTCTTTTGTAGAGACCCAGAGCATGGAACTTGCAGGGTATTCAAGCTTACTTGCAGTCAATAATTGCGACCAAAGATTTTATCTACGTCATCTACTGCCTTACATTTGTCACTTCACATCTTTGCCTCAGATGTGAGCATTAATTGGCTTCTAATTTTTTTATTCTGATTTTCTATTTTCTCAGTAGTAATTTTCTGATTCTGAATTCCATTAATTGGCCAGTTATTTTGGTTTCAGTGTTATGTGGAATATTGATGTTGACCTTTTTTGCAGTTGCTTTAATTCCAATTTTGTGCCGATCACTGGAGCATGTTGCCAAATTCTTGAGGTCTAATTTCAGTCGTTCCACCTTGTACAGGTAGAGAAGTAACATATTTTCACTTAAATTAATGCAATATTTAGTTTCAGTAGTTTGACTCGCACAAGTTTTTATAGTTTGTCCTTGGTATTCGACTGGAGTTGATTTATTGTTACTGTTGTTTCATTTTTAGATTGTTTTCTTAACTAATGAAGTTGTAGCATCCATCTTGTAATTCTTCTTTTTTCTATTCTTAAAAAGCTTGTATTTGGTTATGTAGGAAGTACCTTGAAGACCCTTGTGTATGGGTGGAGTCCAACACAACTACCCTCAACATTCTGTCCTCTCATTCCGAAATTGCACTTGGCTTCCTCTTAATTATTTCCCTGTTGTCGTAAGTTGTTAAAGTTAAACCTATTCCTTTCTTTTTTATCTGACCTTCTATCCTTTTGGAATTATAAGTTGTTAAAGGTAAACCTATTCCTTTCTTTTTTATCTGACCCTTTATCTTTTTGGAATTATAATCATGGTTTGATGTATGCAGGTGGCAACGCAACATAATACAAACATTCATGTATTGGCAGGTAAATTACTTTCTGATCTTAGAGAATAATATAAATTACATTTTGGGGTTTTTTATAATAACTTAAGGTTTTGGGTTGAGATGATTCTTTAACAATGTATCAGAGTCTCGTTCACGAGTTTGAATCTCACCACTCCTATTCTATTTGATAAAATTAAGCACAAGACAGTAGTGGATCTATATAAGTTTCAACTCCAAAAAGCTTTTACTTGAGGGGGTGTGTTAGAGAATAATACAAATCATATCTTGCGACCTTACCTGATAGCTTAAATTTTTGGGTTGAGATGGTTTTTTGACAGTGCTGAATGAATTTTATTGTTGAATGTACACAAACTCCCCTTTTCCCTTTCCGTTCCTTTTTCTTCTTGTTTTTTTTTGGTGGGGGTGGGTGGGGGGGTCTAAATAGGACATGCTTATTGTCCCGACATTCTTGTTGGGGAAGCAAGGAAACAATCAGAGCTCATCCATTTAAACTGAATCAAAGTTTTGATGGAAAAATTGATCTTTTGAAAAGTGAGTGTACTAATATAAGTACCTTGTAGTAGTGCAGTTTAAGAAATGAAGGCTAGAAGACAGAGAATATTAACGCATATACTTAGGCAAATGTGTTCCTCCTATATAATTCATGGAAATTTCATGGGATTCTGAAGGTGTGGACATATGAAATTGAATTACCACTAAAGAACTTGGAGCCAGCTTGAAAATTGTTGATCCTGCAAAAGCCAAAATGATTGAAGCAAACTATGAGAAATTGATGGTACAATTATGTCGTTGTGTACTGATCAAATGAAGAAAATGACACCAAAAACATGTGAGAGTTTGTTTTCAGGAAGGGCTACTACTATTAGGTTCTGCTCCTAAACATGTCCTTGGTGGTTGTTAGAATGTGGTGACATTCCAACTGTTCTTTGATTTTCACGGGACACTTAAATTTTCTTTGTTGTGTTTAGTTGATGACATATGCTTGCTTACAGCTAAGATAGTAAACTGACGTTTTCCTTTGGGTACATTATTTCACTACGGAGAACCTCATCCTGGGTTCTAAAATATTTTAGAAACATGACCTAACTAAGCCTTTCTTTCTTGTTTTTGAAATTTTTCTGACAGCTATTGAAGCTCATGTATAATGCCCCTGTGACTGCTGGTTACCATCAGAGCGTGTGGGCAAAGATTGGAAGGATCGTCAATCCGCTTATCCACCGTTACTGCCCATTCTTGAACACTCCACTCTCTGCTGTTCAAAGATGGTGGTTTAGGTAAATGTCCATAGATAGCAATGGAGAGAAAGGAAGAAAGACTCTTGTGAGATGTTAGTTGTTATCGGGAAGAAAAAGACCAAAGCTAGATGTGTGGCCAACGAGCCAGCTTGGTCCTGGATGGATAAACCTTGACTGTCGATCACAAGTGGTCCTCTTCCCATTCCCTCTCCTGTCTGGATTCAGGATCAGAAGTTTTCATTTTAATGCATTAAATTTTACACTATTTTTAAAGAGTATCGAGGGAAAGGATAATGTTTTTGAATTTCACTGGCCTTAAATTATAGTTTGCTGAAATGATGTAGACCATGAACTCCAAATAGCTGCTTGCTCCGCATTGTCTTTATGCGTCATTAATGTATTCGAACGATCACATAGCAGTAACATTCTTAAGAGAAGCGAACACAGGCTGTTGCAGGCTCAATAACTTCCAAGAAAAATTAAAACAAAAACAGTATTAACATCTCTCTCATGATTAAGATGCTGTTTGTTTGTTTGAGGTTGCTGCCTAATATATTTTTCATTAAAATTTAAATTTTTGTACTTTAAATTAGTTTTTTTTAGTGTTTTTAAATTGTTTTGATACGTTGATATTAAAAATAAATTTTAAAAAATTAAAAAAAATATTTTGATGTATTTTCAAGTAAAAAACATTTTAAAAATTAATAATTACTGCAGTTTTTAACGCTTTCTAAAATTCAATCAACATTTATTTAAAATCCAATCAACATTTATTTAAATCTATGATGTTTAATTTTTCATGATGATATTTTGTTGAATAGATTTATTCTAATATTGGGGTGATTATTCAAGCTTTGATTTAATTTTATACAACACCGTGAAAATCTCATAATATTATAGAGTATTTTTATTTAAATATTAGGGTTATTATCCAAGCTTTGATTTCTTGGGATCTAATATACATCAATATATAAGGTCAGTTTGGTTTAAACTTGATCTGGGTAATATGTAATTGGATGAATTGATATGAATATATGGATCTCTCTTTTATGGAATTTTAGAAAAAAATAGTAAAAACACACATATACATATATCTTTGATCCATAATGATGCTAGTAATATGCTGGTATTTTTCTCTTTTTTTTCTCTTTTTATTTTTTATGTGTATGAAGTTGACTTTGTTTTGATTTTTATATAGCTGTGTGATATGTCCTCTTCGTATGTTTAATTTATTCATGATTTGCGTTGTCTTATAATTAATTAAATTGAATCCATGTGCATCAAAGTCGAGTATAGATCTAGGGTTTGAGACCTCCATGAATGAATGATAAATCCATAGCTCTTTGGACCAGTGTAGGTTTTTCTTACTTTTCATTAGGGTATGAAAAAAAACCGAAAAACCAAGAAAACCGGAAAAAAATAATCGAAAAAACAGAACCGTAAAAAAAAACCGATTAAAATTTTGAAAAAGCTAACCGGTTCGGTTTCGGGTTTATAAGCCTGAAACTGAAAAAACCGAACCGAACCCAAACCGAAAAAAACCCAGAAAAAAACCGAGTCAAACCAAAAAAACCGAGCCTAACCGGTTTGAATTTGTTTTTGTCAAAAAACCGAACTGAACCAAAACCGGTCGATTTGAACCGGTTTCGAGTTTTTTTTTTTAATTTTTTTGATTTGGTTATTTTTTTTGATAAAAATTAAACCCAAATGAAAATAATTACTCCTACTTCACCTATATGATAGAGAATTGAGTGGCGAATCTACCTCAAATTTATGCTTGGTTCCCTTTCCAACGTTATATTTTGGAGGTCTATCAATTATTTTCATGGTTTTTTTCTCAGCTTCCATCGAGCATTTTTAGGGATCATTTTTTAGTATAAGCTTTTATTTTTAGAAATTAAATCTACCTTACTTGTGGTAGGAGGTTGTACATGGCTCTCTTGTACAATAATACCATCTTGTTTTTTAAAGGATATTTAAGAGTGTGGTAATAATTATTTTTTAAAATATATATCAAAATAATATGTTTAATTTTTTAAAATTTATTTTTAATATCAATATATCTAAATAATTCAAAAACACAAAAAAAAATTATATTTTAACCACACTTTATATTGAAACCACAATCTCAAACATGAGATTAGTCTCTTCCTTGAAAGAAAATACTAGGAATGAGTGCCTTCAAGAAAATACAAGGAATGTTCCTTTGAAGCTACTTCTAGGTAGGTGGTAGTTCGTCAATGGAGCCATAAATCTTAACTCTCCAACAATCATCATGAAGTTTCTAGCTTGGTCAATGGATTTGTCGTCCACGACATATTTCTTTGCACCGGCCTCTTCATATCTAATAATGACAAATTTGTAATAATTATTGATGAGTATAATAGTAAAAAAAAAATTAAAAAAAATACAAGATTTAACATGATAAAATAATGTGCTTGATTTAGTAGAAATACTGAGTTTTTATTTTTTATTATATTAAAATAGAGTTATATGATATGTATTTATGATAGAATTTTAAATCATACAAGAAATTTAAATACCTAAAAAATATCATTTGTCAAAGAAATATTAGTAATTTTTTTAATATTTCTCTATCGTATCGCGAGAATGTTGTCTTTACACTCTTAACTTATTAATAGTATATGACAACACAACAAGAAATAAATTTAAGAATGGTAAATATATTACCACAAACTATAATAATATTATATTTAATAAACAAGGCTTTCCATATTATATTTTTGTGGATGAACAAATGTTATCATAAAATCATAAAAATTATATGTTAGACGGTTGTGGAGATATTAATTACTAATAATTGTACTAATTTTATTCATATTTTTCAACGAGCATCATATTCTTTCATCAATTGTGGTGGTGGTGTCAATCTCTTTGGATTCTTTTTTGAGAGGATAAAAGCATCTTTGAGAAAGTTGAGGCAGAATAACGCCATTTATTTCTACATCATAAGATGTGCACCGTTAAAATAAAAATAAAACAAAAAAACCTATTGTACATCTATATATTTTTATTGTAACAATTCATAATTATTTCTTGTTTTGTTGTTATTTTCAATCATATATAAAATACTTAAGAGTTGTTTTAATGGTTTTTTTTTTAATTTACTTTTAAATTCATGATTGATTTTTGTTTTGAACACGATGCTTGTAATTTACAAAGTATCTGAACATTGTATCGATTCTTAATTTTGTGAATGTTTATTTTTTATGTTGTATTATTAAATAAAATATAGTTTTAAAAAATAAAATTATTAAACTCGATTGAATTATGACTCCAGGTTATATATAAATTTGACAGGTTAACTAAAATTATTAAATTCAATAGAGTCCATGATTCAAGTTATGAGTTTGTTAGGTTAACTCGAGTTAATATTTTTAACTTATTTTTTTTTCATTTTCTTCCTCCAATATTGAATTGATTAAAAATTAAGTTTCATAATTTATTTTGATTTGCTTTTTATAGGATTATCATAATCTAAAACAAATATCCTAATATTGAGTCGGTGTTTGATTTTACGAGTATTTGAGTCGATGTTTGATTTTACGAGCATCTATTTTTATATCATGTAATAAATAAAAATAGTTTTACAAATTTTTATTAAAATAAAGACCATCTCAAATTTGTTTTTTTAAAATTAAATTATGTTTTATCACTTATCTAAATTATATTTAGATCTGTCAAGTTGACGGAATGATGTAAAAAAAACTCCCTTGTGATTCTAATTATTAAACAAGTAATTCGATCAAAAGATTTTAAGATTAAGATAAGAAGATTGATTCAACTACTCCGTTAAAGAATTTCTCATGAACTAGACTTATTTTTCACCTTAAAATAATTTAGTCTGACCCGAAGATAGCGTCTGCCAGCCATCTATACTAGTTGAAAATGAAGTTCGCCAGGTCTGCTTAATTACGTGCAGGAATTGCCTTACATGATCTGTTCTCAAGAAAGAAGAGTAAAGTTTGCTTGCAAGAGTGTTCCATGCACAAGTCACT
>Ga0307517_10006602_pt1 | contig 17115 bp, 12 predicted proteins | sample 23_EM_MG_FD_194515 | JGI IMG/M metagenome (GOLD analysis project Ga0307517, IMG submission 194515) | Populus trichocarpa ectomycorrhiza microbial communities from riparian zone in the Pacific Northwest, United States - 23_EM | ecosystem: Host-associated > Plants > Roots > Unclassified | place...
CGACGTCTATTTCGACCAGTTCAACGTCAGCTCCAATTCGGAGCGGTCGAAAACGACCCTCAATGCCTCGCTCTCCTGGCAGGACGCCAACGATCGCTTTTCGGCGTCCCTGTTCGCCCGCAACCTGACGAACACCCTGAGCAAGAACGGTACGTTCGTATATGCCGGCTTCGCGGGCTATCCGCTCGCCGGCAATTATGATCCGCCGCGCACCTATGGTTTCCGATTTGGCGTGAAATTCTAGGGCGAGCCATGACCTCGATCCAAGCGGCCCAAGGCTGCCTGGATCCAAGGCCACGACAGGGACGCAGGAGCAGGCCTGCACGACCTTTACATCGTCATGAAGTTCAGTGGCCGCCGCTAATGTCGATCGGCACCTTGGGCTTCGGTGCGATCCAGATGATCGTCGCGAACCTGCTGAGCGTCGCAGGCATCACCCCCCTGCCCTTCGAACCGCCAGAACAATATCGTCGTTGCGGCTTCCCGCGATACGCCCTGCCGGACCAGCCGGCCTGCACCAGCGGCGAGGCAAGCGCGTGCATGACATTGCAACGTCCGGCCGCGTTCGCCTGCTCGTCCGGTCCGACACTGGCCATGGCAAGCCGCGTCACCGGGGCCAAGAACATAGCCATGAGCGGTTCGGTCAGCAGTATCGGCCACGCCACCCGAAGAAGAGTCAGGTCGAGGTCGAACGCTGTTCGCCAAGCCATGATGCGCGCGAGGCCGACGATGCCGCCCGGTACGATGAGGCGCCGGTCGCATGCCGCGTGACTCGCCTTCCTCACGGCCCAGGGCTCCCCAAGGACTCCACGTCAGGCGTATCCGCCAGGTTCCCCCGACTCGGTGCCCAACCGTACCCTTGACTCCCCAGAATGCAATCCATAGAGCGAGCGCTACAACCGGCTGCGAAAAAGCCGATATTGGGAGGAAAAGGATGACGCTGAAAAGGATTTCGCGGCCCTGCATTCTTGCAGCCCTTGCGGTCGTTCCGGCGACCGCGGCAGCCCAGACGGCCGCACCGGCGACAGCCCAGCCGGGAGCACCGGCAGAACCGCAGGTGGACGCGGCGGACAATTCGGCGCTCGGCGACATCATCGTCACCGCGCAGCGGCGCAGCGAGAATCAGCAGTCGGTGCCCATCTCGGTGACTGCCGTGTCGGGATCAACGGCAACTCTACTCGGCGTGACCAATCCGCAGAATCTTACGATAGTTGTGCCGGGCTTCCAGTTTCAGCGCAATTCGAGCGGTGCCGTTCCGTTTCTTCGGGGTGTTGGCACGTCTGGCTCCTCGATCGGCAACGAACCCAGCGTCGCAACTTTTCTGGACGACGTTTATATTACGTCAGGCAAAGCGGCGATTTTCGAATTCAACAACGTATCCTCTATCGAAGTCCTGAAAGGACCTCAGGGAACATTGTTCGGACGCAACGCGACCGGCGGCGTTATCAATATCCACACCAAGGACCCCAGCCTGACCGAAACGACGCTGGACCTCGATGTCGGTATCGCCAACTATGCTACCAAGTCGGCGCACCTTTTTGCATCGATACCCTTGTCGAATTCGATTGCCATCAGCGTGGCCGCGTTTGGCACGGACCAGAACGATGGCTGGGGACGCAATGTCATCACCGGCGCGAAGGTGTTCACCGACAAAGCCTGGGGTGTCCACGGTAAGATTCTCTTCAAGCCTTCCGATGATTTCAGCGCACTTCTGGCCTACGTCCACGCCGATCGCAAATCGGACCAGGGCATGGCTGAACGCGTCGTGCCCGGCTATTTTGGATATGCCAACTACTCACCGGAAGCACTGGGCGCCGGCTTTTACGACAGCGTTGCGAACGGTCCCAATTACTATCGCAACATTTTCGACCAGGTCAGCCTTAGACTGGAACGCAATTTCACCAATGCTACACTTCGAAGCATTAGCGCCTACGGTGAAATCAATACCAAACTCTTCATCGATAATGATGCTTCTCCGACGAACCAGTTTTACGGGCAAGTACCCAATTCTGGGCATACATTCACGCAGGAAGTTCAACTACTCTCCGCGAAGAGCTCGTCGATCAAATGGATCCTCGGCGCTTTCTACATGCACGATATCTCGACTTACGAAGCGACGTCGATTGGGACATCGCCGACGGGAAGCGCCACGGTATTCGGCGGCGTAGGCAACTATAACAGAAATAGATGGGCGCAGAATACGGACTCCATATCTGGCTACGCGCAGGTCACAGCAGAAATACTACCGAAAACAAATCTGACCGCGGGATTCCGCTATACCTCCGATTCGCGCAGGGAGCATGATGCAAGTGCTGCCGTCGTGACCAACACCGGCGCGATAGTCACGAGCTCCCCCGTATTCGGGTCAACCACGGTGTTCAAGGATGTATCGGGTCGCCTTTCGCTCGATCATCATTTCACGCGCGATATCATGATATACGCGGCTTATAGTCGCGGCTTTAAGAGCGGCGTCTACAATGTGGGCGGGTATACGACCGCCAGCGTCGCGCCACTTCCAGCTGTGCAGCCCGAAAAACTCGACGCTTACACGGCGGGCTTCAAAAGCGAATTGTTTGGGCGCCATTTACGCCTCAACGCCGAAGCCTTCTATTATGATTACAGCAACATCCAGGTGGGCGGCTCGGCGTCGCCACCGAATGTTGGCACCATCCTGATCAACGGCGGCCAAGCTACGATCAAAGGCGTCGACATCGATATGACCTTTGCCCCAACGTCGAATCTGCAAATCTCAGGCGGGATTTCGATCCTCGATGGCAAGTATAAAGTCTTTGACAAGGCGCCGACCTACTTTCCATTGCCGCCTAATCAGCCGATTGCGATTCCGGCCGGATGCCCTGCCGGAACAACCTATCCGGCGGACAGCAACAACGGTGCGGCACAACTTCTGTGCAGCGCTGCAGGAAACAAGACGGCCTTCACCCCGCCGTTCACGACGACGCTGTCCGTGATCTACACAATTCCGACTTCAGTTGGTAAATTCGACCTTTCGTCCAACTGGCAGCATGGCGGCAATTATTACGGCGATCCGGACAATCTGAGCTTCGATAAACAGCCCAAGTATGACCTTGTGAACGCGTCCATACGTTGGACCTCTGGGAACGGCAGCTACTGGCTAAAGTTCTGGGCCAACAACATCCTGCAGCAGAAGTACTACTCCTATTTTGCCGCCGCGGGCGCGGCCGGATCGAAATATGGTCCAGCGGCACCCAGGACCTTTGGCGCGACGGCGGGCGTGCACTTCTAAGGGGGCAAGGGGTCCTTGACCTCGGCCCGCTTTCAACGAGCGGGCCGACTTGCAATTGCCTCAAGCTCGCTTCGAAGAGACGGGGTAAGACACGGCCCGCATTCGGGAGCGTTCGTCGCTTCTGCTCCGGCTCTTCCGCACCCCTTCGCCCATCTGGCGATCGCGCGCGCCGGGGTCGGGGAAGCGGTAACTCTCTCCGCTGCAATGGCCCTGATCCGCGCCCGCTACTCCTCAGGGCGCCGGCGCACATCGAGCAGCGGCACCACTGCCTCGCCGAGACCGGGGATGGAGGTTGCCACCCGCATCCGTACGAAGAACCTTTTCCTAGGTCGATCTCGAGCCTGATCCCGAAAGGGCGTAGAGGCGGCGGAGGCGTTGTCGAGCCGGAGGCGCGCTTCTGCGAGATCCCCGCGTGCGACAAATTCCCCGCCCAGCCCAGCACATGAAGCGGTTACAGCGCTCTTCTTCGACGCGAAGATTGACGTCCAACGCCCCGGCGACCGCTGATCTGCAACGCATGGGCGATCCTGTTCAGCGCCTACCGGTCATCAACTCGTCGTGCACCCACCGAGCTAATGAGAAGGCTGCTAAGCCATGCTTAGACCTGGTGGATTAGCGTCACCATATGCACCGCGCTTCAAGTGCCGGCGCGCATGAAAGAACAACAGACCGGAAGCCAAGCACGTAAGCAGCCCGACCGTCATTGCGTATCGGAGACTGTCGCGACCAAACTCCGGGCGCCAATAGTCGCTCAAGGCGCCAACCAAAAATGGAGTAAGAGCCCCGCCGATCACAGCAATTACAAGCGCATGTATCCCTGCTGCCGTGGCGCGCGTGTGCGGGGCGCAGACCGATTGGTAGGCGGCCGAATAACAGGGAGAACAAACGGTTGCCATCATCATGGCCACGAAGATCAATCCCAGCGCGAGCTCTTTCGACGGGGTCAGCAAAAGTAGCATATATGTTGGGAAGAGCGCGATAACGATCCAGCCGGAGAACAGGATGAGTGCGCCCACACCGTGACGTGCAAGACGACTTCCGATCCATCCCCCGCTGATTTGACCGCATGCCATGCCTGCGGCCATGATGGGTCCGAAGATAAACCCGACCTCCCCGGGGGTCATCGCATGACTACGAATGAAGAAACTCCCGACCATGCTGACCAACCCGACCGTCACAAACGCCAACAACGCGGAAGCGAAGGTCAACAAAATAAAGGCCCTGTTGCCAAGCAATTCTCTGAAGGTGGACCTGCTCGAAGCCCTTTGCACATTCGCGGTCGCCTCGCGCGGCGTTTCCAACTTGAATATTAGTATCAGGATAGCAATAACAATACCCGGAGGACCCGCCAGGAAAAAGGCACTGCGCCAGCCATAGTGCGCTGCGACCCAGCCGCCGGCTACCCAAGCCAGGAAAACACCGATCATGCCCCCGGCGTAAAAAATGCCCATCGCCTGCGGTCGTTTCGATGGCGAATAGACGTTGCTAATGATCGCCATGGCGGCAGGAACGATGACAGCTTCACCGATCCCGACACCGGCGCGCGCGATCGCCAGGTGTGTGAAACTTTGCGATAAGCCGCACATCACGGTGAACACGCTCCATATCGCGATACCCGCTGCGACGATTATGCTCTTGTTGAAGCGGTCGAGGAGCCATCCGGCCAGGGTGGAACACGACCCATAGATCAAAATGAACGCGGCACCGGTCAGGAGGAACAGTTCCTTGTCGGACAGGGCAAACTCCGCTTTCGCCGATTCAGCGACGACCGCCATCATCAGGCGGTCGAGGAAGGCAAGGCAATAGGCGCCGGCCAGCAAGGCAAGCGGCACCCAAGAGCGATTCGGAGTCCGGGTCATGTCAGGCGGCGTCCCCTCGTGAATCTTATTTATAAGAGCCCTCTTGATTGGAGCGCTCGCTCCTGCGGGGACTATGGTTGCTGACTTCGGGTGTCAATGGATTCTGGCCTGCGTTCAGATCCGCGCACCAACGGTCTACGCCTTGGCTGAACTTCCAGGGCAAGCGCTGATCCTCAACCCGAGCGGCCCAATGCAGCTGGATTGGAGGCCATGATGGTGACGCAGGAGCAGGTCCGCACGATCCGATACCTGCCACTCTGGCGGCAGTCGGAACGACCGCGCTAATCGTTTGCCTCCAAGACCGAAGGAGCTAGCGCTGCTGCATTCCGGCCAAGGGCGCCGAACAGGATAATCGCCAGCGTCCCGGCTGCGTAAAGCGCCGCACCGAGATAGGCGGCAGCCGAATAACCGCCCGACCCATCGCGGATCCAACTGAATATGTACGGGACGATCAAGGCACCGGCGCCGCCGAAGACCCCCGCTGTCGCGTAGAGCGTTCCAAAATGGCCTCGCCCATATTCCTTGAGGATGAAATAGGCTCCGATGTCGCCCTCAGCACCCTGGCCAACCGCGGTGAGGAGCGCGGCGATCGCGATCATGACCACCGGAAGAAATCCGACATTGGCGAGCGCCAGCGCCCCCAGCATCGACACGACGAACACCGAGACGGCGACCGCGTAGCGATTGATCAGGTCCATCAAGACCCCTGCCCCGAGCCTCCCGAAAATGATCCCTGCGGTGAAGAGCGTCGTCACGGTAGTCGCAACAGCGACATCCAGCCCGCCATCGAGCAGCATCGGCTGCATGTTGGACAGGAATGCGGAGGCGGCGCCGCCAACAAGGAATATGTGCATCGAGAAGACCCAGAACCGCGCGGACATGACAATATGCCGGATGCTTTCGACTTCGAGCCCGCTCGATCCTTCGACGCCCCCGCCATCGATCGCATTGCTACCCGCTCCGATCGGCTCGCGATCACCACGCTCCTCGATGCCGAAAAATGCCCCGGGCAGGGCAATCAACAGCGCGAACGCGGCGAGCACGAGATAGCCCGCCTGCCAACCGATCCGGTAGATCGCAAGCGTAACCAGCGGGATGCCGATCAGCGGCATGGATGCGCCGCCAACCCCCACGATGCCGAAAGCCTTGCCCGCGCCCTTATCGAACCATGACGCGACTGCCCTGCTGTACGGCACGAGATATCCGAATGCGCCGAATATCCCGATGCCGGCCGCGAGCAGGTAGAAAGTGACGCGATTGATCGGCAGCGTGGCGAACAGGACAAGTACCAGGATATAGGGCACCAGTCCGATCATGATCGCTCGCCTGACACCCCGGCGGTCGACGAGCTGTCCGACAAGCGGCCCCAGGAAGGTCAGCAAGACGACCACCAACGGCGACACAAGCACTTCGCTGGTGGTCCACCCGGTAGCCTCCATGGTCGGCCGGATGAAGACGCTCGCCGTGGTCAGGAAAAGTATCGGGCCTGAGCCATAGGCGAGCGCGCCGAAGAATACCGTCCGACCGCCCAGCCTCCACTCGGCAGCCTCACCGCCTTCCAAAGCGGTAGCGTTCCCCTGAGGTCCCATGCCTCGCTATGCCACCGGGATATCGGTCAGTCGAACGGCGATGCCCCTGACGAGTGGCGGCGGAGCGATTGCCGCGAGCAACCGCAGACGTCGCTGACGGCTGCGCCTTATCGACCGGATCGGCCCGCTATTGGCGCGCGCGCGATCAGGCGAGCTCAAATCCGGCATACCCATGATAAGCGATCTGCTCACACTGCTTTCGATACTCTACCCCCCCACCTACGTAGACGAGCGTACGTCGCTGGACCGAGCCGTCGGGCTTGGTGACCACCTTGACCCACCAGGCATTGCCCTCGGCCATGAGGGTGCGGGAAAAGTCCTTGTAGACCGCGTCGGTCCAGTCGTCCTCGGCCGCTTGCGCGGGTTCCGAATAGGAAAGGCCGTTTGCCTCGAGATAGCCGAGCATTCTCGTGACCCATTCCGCCTGCAGCCCTCCGCAAACGCCAATGTTGCAAAATGCCGAACCGTTGTGCGGCCCCACCAGCGTGAAGAAGTTCGGGAAGCCACGGGCCTGCAAGCCGAGATAGGTGCTCGGCCCGTCGACCCATTCGTTCGTGAGCTTCCGTCCGTCCTTGCCGCGGATGTCGATGCGATCGAGCGAGCCGGTGACAGCATCAAAACCCGTAGCGTAGATGATGACGTCGAGGTCGTAAGTACGGTCAGACGTCCGGATACCATTCGGGGTCACTTCCGCGATCGGCGTCTCGCGGATGTCGACGATGTGCACCGAATCCTTGTTGTAGGTTTCATAATAGTCGGTCTCCATCGGCACGCGCTTGGAGCCGAAAGGGTGATCGGTCGGGATCAGCTTCTCGGCTACGGCCGGATCCTTCACGCGTTGGCGAATCTTGTCCGCGATGAAATCGCAAAGAAACCTGTTCGATTCCGCGTTGAGCAACATATCGCGAAAGCCGCTCAGCCAAATCCCGTACCCCGGCTGATTGTAGAGTTCCTCGAAAAAGGCATCGCGCTCTTCCTTCGGAACGTCGACCGCCTTTCGCCTGTCGCGATGATAGGGAAAGGCAGTCTCGGTGGTCTTGATATATTCAAGAAGGGTCGGATAGCGCTTGCGGATCAGGTCCATCTGGTCGGTTGCGAGCGGCTGATTGCCAAGCGGGGTGCACCAGTTCGGCGAGCGCTGGAAGACGTAAAACTCCTTTGCCGTCTCCGCCGCGATCGGAATGATCTGCACGCCCGTCGCACCCGTGCCGATGATGCCGACCCGCTTGCCGGTAAAATCGATGGAAGTCGGGCTGCCGTCTTCGTTCAGCGGCCAGCGCGAAGAGTGGAAGGCTTCCCCCTCGAAGCTCTCGATCCCCTTGATGTCCGGCATACGCGAGGCGTTGAGCGGACCGGTCGCTGAGATGAGGTAGCGGCACGTCAGGACTTCCTTGCCGTCCAGAGTAACCTTCCAGACATTCTCCCGCTCCTGGTAATGCGCGGCCGTCACCCGGGTCTGGAATCGGTAGAGCCTACGCACGTCCATGGCGTCCGCCGCGGCATTGGCATAGCGCAGCAGTTCGCCCTGGCCGGCAAAGGTTTCACTCCAGTTCCAGTCGGGGATGATTCCGCTGGAGGCAAAATAGCCATAGGCATAGCTTTCCGTATCGAGCCTGCAGCCCGGATAGCGGTTCCAATACCAGGTGCCGCCAACATCGTTGCCGGCCTCGATTCCCAGGACGTTCACCCCTTCCCGATCGAGCAGGTAGGTTTGATAGATTCCGGTAACCCCGGCACCGATCACGATCACATCATAGTCGGGAGTCGCTTCGCCAGATTTCACGATCCGCCCCTGTTAGCCAAAAAACCACGTCAATGGAGCGCTCGCTCTAGAAATGCGGCATACGGCTTCCATGCTACGGCGTCAACGACCCCTCTGACCGCGTCGTGTGAATTGAAGGCTATCTACGGCGTGGACCTTGGTTTCGATCCCGCCCTACGGGCGACTGAGAGCTTGGGAGCCGGCTCCGACGGAAACTGGCTTTTCAATCGTTGCGACGGTCGGATCGCGCAACGCGTTCGACACCGCCGCATCAAAGGTCCGGTCAGTCCAGCTGAGGTCTTTGCCGGCGGGCATACGTTTATCGGCGGAAGACGATGGGCTAACTGGGCTTCAAGGCTTCGATCAGGAAGTCCGTGAACAGCCGTGCGGCAGGCTTGGCGCCGCGTCCCGCGGCGTAGACGGCGTTCAGCTCCACCGGGTCCCTGCGCCAGTCGGGCAGCACGGGCGCCAGGCGCCCATCCTCCAGTTCCTGGCGGCTGCCCCAATAGCCGGTGGACACCACCCCCAGGCCGGCCACCGCAGCGGCGACCGCGCCCTCATTCGAGTTGGTGGTCAGCCGGCTCTCGACCAGGATCGAGACCGAGCGGCCGTCCTTCTCGAATGACCATGCGCCGGGGAGCTGCCCGGCCGGTCCGGCGATCACCGCATGCCTGGCCAACTCGGCCGGCGAGGAGGGCGTCCCCGCCCGTGCCAGATAGGCCGGCGACGCCGCCAGCACGCGCGGGTTGGAGCCGATCCGTCGGGCGGTGGCCGTGGAGTCGGTGAGCGCGCCCAGGCGCAACGCGAGGTCCACGTCCTCGCCGATCAGGTCCTGCCGCTGATCATGCATCGCCAAATCGACCTTCAGCGCCGGATGCCGCGCCATGAATTCGGGCAAGCGGGGGATCACTTCGCGGATCGCGAAGCTTGGCGACAAGCCGATGCGTAGCGAGCCCCTGAGCTCGCCCGTGCCCCGCGCCGCGTGGTCGGCCTCTTCCAACTCCAGCAGAATCGGTTCGATACGTAGAAGATAGTCCACGCCCGCTTCGGTCAAGGTCAGCGCGCGAGTGGTGCGGACGATCAGCGCGGCGCCGACCTCGTGCTCGAGATTGGCGATGATGCGCGAGACGGATGGCTGGGACAGGCCTCTTTCCCGCCCGGCGCGGGAGAAGCTGCCGGTGCGGGCGACGCGCGAGAATAATTTGAGGGCGGCAAGACGATCGGTCATTTGGGATATGAATATATCATATTCATCCCGAACGGCTACTGCGCCGATCTCGGATGAACGATCTCTTGCCCGTCGCCGCCACGGCGAACGGCAAAAGGATCACATCATGTCGCTCAAGGAAAAGCTCGACGCCATGCGCGCCGACAAAGAAGAGGGCCGCATCTTCCCACCGGACGTTGTGGCCCAGATGCACAAGTCCACCGCCGAACTGGTCGCGTCGGGCCAGGCGGAGCGGGCGTTGAAGGCGGGCGATCTGGCCCCCGGCTTCGTCCTGTCGGACGCCAATGGCGCCCTTGTGTCGTCAGCGGACCTTCTGGCCAGGGGCCCGCTGGTGCTGACCTTCTACCGCGGCGTGTGGTGCCCGTATTGCAACCTCGACCTCCAGGCCATCGAGGAAGTCGCGCCGCGCATTCGCGCCCTCGGCGCCACGCTCGCCGCCGTGTCCCAGCAGACCGCTCCCAACAGCCGCAAGTCCCAGGCCGACAACCACCTCAGCTTCCCGATCCTCACCGACAAGGGCGGCGAGACAGCCGCGGCCTTCGGCGTCCGCTTCCGCCTGCCGGACGACCTCATCGAGCTGTACAAGCGTTTGAAGGTCGATCTGGCGACGATCAACGGCGAGCCGAGCTGGACCCTGCCGATGCCGGCCCGCTACGTGATCGGCCAGGACGGGCTGATCGCCTATGCCGAGGTCAACCCGGACTATACCCGCCGCCCCGAACCGGATGAACTGCTGCCGGTGCTGGAGCGCCTGCCCAAGCACGCTGGCTGAGGGCTGCGACGGAGAGCCCGGCGTTCAGCGCCGGGGCCCCACTTCGGCGATGCCCGCAGGCCGATATCCCGGGACGACCGTCCGCCTGAATGCCGATGCGCAAAAGCTCCATGCGGTTCTGGACGATCGCGGTCCCTATGCCCAATCTTGGGCTCAACCGCGAGGCCTACGCCGCCGACGTCAACCCTCCAAGCGACACGGGCGCATGCGAGTTGATACGATCGGACCGAGCGCTACCGCGTTTCGGCCGATCGCAGGAGATGGGCTCGATCCGCTAGCTGCCACAACCTCAGTCGGCCGCATTAAGCCATTCGGTCATCGGAAGCGGTAACTCAGCGTGAGAAAGCCGGACGGTTGCGTCTGGTGGACGACCAATGAGCTGTCCTTGACGACGCCCAACGACGACGTCGCGCTGCCCGTCACGCTCATGGTGAGGCGGTCGGTCAGACGGTAGGACGCAGTGAGTGACCCCGAGACGTCCTTGAAGCCGGAGCCAGCGGTAAACCGTGGCAGGCCCGATGCCAGCGACTCCGCGGCCGTGATTCCGAAATAACCGTCATTGTACTTGCCGTTCGCCCAGGTCGTGCCGACCGTCGGGGTCAGCGTGAAACGCGACGAAACCCGAACGGGGTAAGACACGCTCGCATCGGCGATCAAACCCTTGGTTCCGCCTGAAACGCTCTTGGTCCCGCCGACGGTCGTGACGAAACCGCCCGCGCGAATGGTGGCGAACAGCCGCGCACCCACGCCGTCCGAAAGCTTGTCGATGCCTTGGGGAACGTCGCGCTTGCGATACCCCTGGAGGAAAACGGCGCTGGCGCCGATCGTCACCTGGGCATTGTCGATCGGCGCTATACCGATGCCGTTCCGCAAATTGGCGAAGAACCAACCTTGCTTGATGTCGATCGCCGGGATGGGGAGGATGCGATAGTCGCCTGCCCCTTGGTAGGTCGGGGTTGCCCCGGCGCCGATGCCGACGACGATGCGATCAGCGTTGGGCGCGGGATTTTCGTCCTTCTGCTGCGCATGGGCCGGGCTTGCCCATCCCACCAATAGCGGGACGCCCAGCAGGGCGCCGTGGCACATGCGAATTTTCGCGAAGTTGATCATCGTGTCTGGCTCGTTTGTTGGGCCCCGGGCGAAAGCGTAGGGCGGGTGGGGAAATCGGGTCGGGCGCGCCGCCGTGCCGCGGGGCGTGCCTCTTTCCAGGCACGCCCCGCGTCGATCGCCGCAGCAGAATTGGAGGCGGGGGATTACGAATGACCGGGGGGCGGGTCAGTCGTCTTGCTCCTCCTTCTTCACGCTGGTTCCGGCGACTTGTGGCATGTAGAGACCGGTGCCAAAGCCGACCGCGCCGATGGCCAGCGTCCGCGCGATATTCGTGCGCGGCCCGAAGCGCGCGCAGGGGTCTGCTTCACCGATCTCGATCTTGGATCTGCTCTTGCTGGCGAAGGTCTTCCCGACCGCGTCACCAAGCGGCTCACTGAGTTGGATGGCGTCGCCAGCGCGCGAGAGCGACGGCTTAATGCGCCCGATCGCACCGACGTTCTTCGTCCAGATGAGTGCGGAAGCCTGTTTGCCACCGGGCGCCAGCAATTCGGATTCGATCGCAAGCCCGCCAGTGGTGAACGGCACGCGAAACTTCGCCACGGGAATGGGAACAAAGAAACCACCGACGGCGGAGGCAGCCGAGGCGGCGCGACTGGCTGAGCGAAGCCGGGTGATCACCGTCCTGACCGTCCCCGCGTCCGGCGCGGGGGCTGGAACGATCGCGAAACGCTCGCTGACCTCGAAGCATATCTGCCGATCCAGCTCGTGCAGAACCATGGCCTTTTCTTTTTCGGACAGCCTGGTCGTCACATTCGGCGCAAGCACGGCAGGTGCTATATTGACGCGTTGAATGGCGTCCGACGCGCCGTCGTCGCGCCACTGGAGTTTGCTGTTTTTAGGCGCCGGAAGCCGATCATAGTTTGTGAGGAATCCCGATCGCGCTACGGGTGCAGTCTGGCACGCCGCCAATCCAAGCAACGCCCCGACCAAGCCACTTGTCTTCGGCAATTGTGCGCCTGATCGAGAGGATCGGTTCCTGGTCATGGTTGAAACGGCACAGCCTCCATTAGGAGGCATGGCGTATCTTAAAACCATCAGTGACTGTCAATAGGGAACGATGTGTATCTTATTTGAGGTTTGGGGCGCCGGGAATGCCTTTTGCGCCGCCCCGGGGCGCGAGCGCGCTGCAGAATCATCCGCTATGGCCCTCGCCCACCGCTGGCGGCAGCTTCCCTGGAGTGCCGCAAGGCATCGACAAAAACGACGAGCGGCAGAAAGACTTGATCCACAATTTCCGTGATCGCGTCGTCCGGGATTTGTCTCGCCGTGACCACCATCTCATGCAGGGCGAGACTAAGCGGCACGCGCAGCACGCGCGGCGTCAGCCGGTTTGGATCAATTTCCCCTCGTCGAACCCCGCGCTCGATCAACTCCATGAGTGGATTCTCCTGGAAACGCTGATCGCCGAAGCTGGCATTCTCGGCGGCCATGTCCTCGCTCATCTCGAAGATGAGCCTGAGCAGCTTTGGCGGTGACCGATCGGCGAATCTTCGTATCAACAAGCACAGTTCATCGCGCACGTTGCCGAGGTCAGGAACGACGAGTGGATGCTGCCGGGTGTGCAGGATGATCGCCGCCGAGGCGAGGCGGGCGCGAGTCGGCCATCGCCGATAGAGAACTGCACGGCTCGTCCCGGCACGCTTCGCCACTGCCTCGAACGTGAAATTGGCATATCCCGACATCGCGAGTTCAGCCCAGGTCGCCTCAAGGATCGCGTCCTCCAACGCCACGCCCCTGCGCCGCCTCACTATCGGATCACTCATCGTTCTGGCTGTTCCACATCCATAGGCCTATCCGATCTGGGAGCAATTGCCGCCCACTGTCCAGTGTGAACCGGCTCGAGGAAGAAGCCCGGATCGGCAAGGCGAGGCCGCTGGCTGTCCTCCACCGTCGCCGCCACAACCCGACAGGCGCGCACTTGTCGTGCGAGCGATGGGCGACCCTTGCGACACTGATGACCGACCAAGCTGCTCGAGGAAACGGGTTCACTCACATCGGCACCCACGAATCGAAGAACATGAGCATGACCATCACGCTCGACGCGTTCATCGCGCGCCGAATCTCGTCCGTTTGCGCCGGCAGGAGCGGGCGATAATCGCAGCCCCCTTATTTCATGTGTTTTTCATGCGCTAAGCCATGCTTCCAGCTAAGTGCTTGAAAACATGGTGGGCGCGACAGGGATTGAACCTGTGACCCCACCCGTGTGAAGGGTGTGCTCTACCGCTGAGCTACGCGCCCGATCGCGGGCCTGGCAGGCTCGCAAAAGGAAGGGGGCGACGTTTAGCGCCGCCCCGTTGTCATCGCCTTAAGACGATCCGTTCGATCTTGTCCAGCCCCCGAAAGGACCGACCGGGATCAGTTGACCGAATCCTTCAGGCCCTTGCCGGCCTTGAACTTGGGCTGGGTTGATGCCTTGATCGTCATCGGTTCGCCGGTACGCGGATTGCGGCCGGTCGATGCCTTGCGCTTCGAAACCGAGAAAGTGCCGAAACCGACCAGACGAACTTCGTCGCCTTTCTTGAGCGCGCCGCCGATCACGTCGAACACGGCCTCCACGGCCTTGCTGGCATCGCCTTTGCTGAGGCCTGCCGTATCGGCAACGGCGCTGATCAGCTCCTGCTTGTTCATCGTCCTCGAAACCCCCGTTTAGAGTGCGTTACGCGTTTGCTACTGGAATATGACTCGCGGCCGTTGGCCGGGCGCGCAGTAACGCCGCTCGGGGCGGGCGAGTCAAAGCAAATCCGCCGCAAACATGACCGTAACGATCGAATTTGCGGCGGATGGTTTCGTCGCGTCCCGTTTCAGCACGCATCCCCAGGTTCGGGGAGGCTCCGCTTAATGCGGTAGCTCCCCTGCCTGGGCGATGTTCGCCGGCGGTTGCGCCGCCAGTTCGTCGGCCTCGGTCCAGTCGATCGCTTCGAGCGGCTGGGTCAATGCGAGCCGCAGCACTTCGTCGACATGCTCGACCGGGATGATTTTGAGTCCCTTGCGGATATTCGCCGGAATCTCGACGAGATCCTTCTCATTGTCCTTGGGGATCAGCACTGTCTCGATCCCGCCGCGCAACGCCGCCAGTAGCTTTTCCTTCAAGCCGCCGATCGGCAGCACGCGGCCGCGCAGAGTGACCTCGCCGGTCATCGCGATTTCGCGCCGCACCGGCACGCCGGTCATCGTAGAGACGATCGAGGTGACCAGACCGATGCCCGCCGACGGACCGTCCTTGGGCACGGCACCTTCGGGCAGATGGATGTGGATGTCCTTGCGCGCGAACAGGCTGGGCTTGATGCCATAAGACGGCGCGCGCGCCTGGACGAAGCTCATCGCCGCCTGGACGCTTTCCTTCATCACGTCGCCCAGCGTCCCAGTCGTCTTGACCATGCCCTTGCCTTGCACGGTGACGCTCTCGATCGTCAGCAATTCGCCGCCGACCTCGGTCCAGGCAAGCCCGGTGACCGCCCCGATCTGGTTCTCGGTCTCGGACAGGCCATGGCGATATTTCAGCACGCCCGCGAACTCGTGGAGGTTATCGGGCGTGATCGTCACGCTCTCGACCTTGCCTTCGAGAATCTGGCGCAATGCCTTGCGCGCCAGCTTGGCGATCTCGCGCTCAAGCGTGCGAACGCCGGCCTCGCGCGTATAGCGCTGGATCAGCGCACGCAGGCCTTCGTGGGTCAGCGTGAACTCGCCGTCCTTCAGCCCGTGCGCCTCGACCTGCTTGGCGATCAGGTGACGCTCGGCGATCTCGACCTTCTCGTCCTCGGTATAGCCTTCGAGCCGGATGATCTCCATGCGATCGAGCAGCGGCTGGGGCAGGTTGAGCGTGTTCGCGGTAGTCACGAACATGACGTCCGACAGGTCGATGTCGATCTCGAGATAATGATCGTTGAACTTGCTGTTCTGTTCGGGGTCGAGCACCTCGAGCAGCGCCGAGGCGGGGTCGCCGCGGAAGTCCTGACCGAGCTTGTCGATCTCATCGAGCAGGAACAAGGGATTGCTCGCGCCGGCCTTTTTCAGGTTCGACACGATCTTGCCCGGCAGCGAGCCGATATAAGTGCGGCGATGGCCGCGAATCTCGGCCTCGTCGCGCACGCCGCCCAGCGACTGGCGAATGAACTCGCGCCCAGTCGCCTTGGCGATCGATTTGCCCAGGCTGGTCTTGCCGACACCGGGAGGACCGACCAGGCACAGGATCGGGCCTTTGAGCTTGTTGGTGCGGGCCTGGACCGCGAGATATTCAATGATCCGGTCCTTGACCTTCTCGAGCGCATAATGGTCCTCGTCGAGCACCGCTTGCGCTGCAGCTATATCCTTCTTGAGCTTCGACTTCTTGCCCCAGGGCAGGCCGAGCAGCACGTCGAGATAATTGCGCACGACGGTCGCTTCGGCCGACATCGGCGCCATCGTCTTGAGCTTCTTCAGCTCGGCGGTCGCCTTGGTGCGCGCTTCCTTGCTCAGCTTGAGCGTCGCGATCTTCTGGGTCAGCTCGGCGATCTCGTCGCCATCGCCTTCGTCAGCCTCATTGCCCAGCTCGCGCTGGATCGCCTTGAGCTGTTCGTTGAGATAGTACTCGCGCTGGGTCTTCTCCATCTGGCGCTTGACCCGCGACTTGATCTTCTTCTCGACCTGCAGGACGCCGAGCTCGCCTTCCATGAAGGCATAGACCATCTCGAGCCGCTTCGACTGGTCGAGTTCGACCAGCAGCGCCTGCTTCTCGGCGACCTTGATCGCGATGTTGCCGGCGATCGAATCGGCCAGCCGCGACGGCTCCTCGATCTCGCTCAGCTGCACTGCGGTTTCGGCGGGCAGTTTGCGGTTGAGCTTGGAATAAGCCTCGAACTGATCGACCACCGAGCGCATCAGCGCCTGGACCTCGACACTCTTCTCGGCATCCTCGTCAAGCCGTGCGATCTCGGCAGTGAGGTGGTCGCCGCCGCCCGCCAAGGTCGTCAGCGTGGCGCGCGCCTTGCCCTCTACCAGCACGCGGACCGTGCCGTCGGGAAGCTTGAGAAGCTGCAGGATCGTCGCGACGACGCCCATGTCGTACAAATCGTCGCGCTGCGGATCGTCCTGCGCGGGGTCGAGCTGCGCGACCAGGAAAATTTCCTTGTCGGCGGCCATCGCGCTTTCCAGCGCGGCTACCGACTTGTCGCGGCCGACGAACAGCGGCACGATCATGTGGGGAAACACCACTATGTCGCGCAGCGGCAATACGGGGAAGGATTGGACGGTCATGGATACTCCGGAGGCGCCCAACCGGGGCGCTTTTGTCTTTCTATATGGGAAGCGTGAGCATTCCATCAATCTCCCGCGCTTGTTCGTCCCCGGATTGGTGGGGATAAGCCTGATCGCCGCCGCCGCGGCGGGCGCCGCAACGCTGCCCAAAAAGGGCGAACCGCCGCTGACCGCGCAGACTCAGCGATCGGGCGGGCCGGTCGATCCCGACCAGGCGAAACTGCAATTCGACACCGCCGATTTGTCGTTCGAGGTGTTGCCCGACACCGAGCAGCTCAAGGCGGTGGCGGTGGAGAGT
>Ga0307517_10006603_pt1 | contig 17113 bp, 23 predicted proteins | sample 23_EM_MG_FD_194515 | JGI IMG/M metagenome (GOLD analysis project Ga0307517, IMG submission 194515) | Populus trichocarpa ectomycorrhiza microbial communities from riparian zone in the Pacific Northwest, United States - 23_EM | ecosystem: Host-associated > Plants > Roots > Unclassified | place...
CAGGTTGATATAAAAAGTAAAATCTCTCAAGACCAAGGTGATATCATACTTTATCTGGCAAGACACAAATCAGTGTGAACATTTTGCAAGTCAGCTGTATCGCATTTGGGACGTGAATCAGCTTTTTTGAGAACTGTTCAGACAGCAAGTGCCAAGAATGTCTCCATATTCAACATGGTAAATACTAAATAGCATGTACTCGGTTTCTATTACCGCCGGGCCGGACACCTTCATGTCAACGACAAGTTCAAATATGTTGATACGAGGTGACTTCGTGCATACCCCCCAGCTCGGTACCCTTGACATTTTAGAAGACCACTTATTGAGTATATTTTCTGTTAGTGCATTGCAAAGTTACACATTTCAATCAACTAACCATTCTCGAACAGACCTTTCTCTATTATTGGTTTCTAGTAATCGTCTCTCTTTGTAAGGCGTGAATGACGATGGGATAATAACCCACCTCGCATCTGCCATCTGTTCATCGTCTGCTGCAATTCTTGACAACAGTCCTGACCTGGTCATCCAAATTCCAAGGGGGACAATTTTATTACCAACGTTTTGTGACTTGCATTTGCATGCCCCGCAATTCCTATACCAGGGCACTGGACTCGATTTACCCCTTATGCAATGGCTTGATACTTACACTCTCAAATCAGAAGCGCGTGTGGACGAGAACTCGTCTCTAGCACGGAAAGTCTATGCTCGCCTGGCCACTCATTTGAAGGAATATGGAACTGGTGCCGTCTTGCTTTTTGGTACATTAAAGGGAGAGACCAAGTTGGTATCATGATTTGATAAAATGTCTCCTCTTTCTTAATCCTTCTTTCTAGCGTCATCCTCGCAGAGTGCATGCAATCAGCAGGGATCAGAGGTTTCATAGGGAAGCTATCCATGGACATCGATATAAGCACCCCTAATTCTCATTCGGTGACCTACGTCGAACCAACTGCTTCCGCATCATTGGAAGCTGCTCGATCCTTCATAAACAACTGTCGTCGTCTTGTTGAGCATCTCCCAGTGAACCGACAATTGATCGAACCCGTCCTGACCCCGCGTTTCGTTCCCACCTGCACCAACGAGCTGCTGCAAGGCTTGGCAGATTTATCTGCGCAGCAGGGCCTCAAAATTCAGAGTCACTTGGCCGAATCGAAAGATCAAGTGGAATGGGTTCGAGCTGAGCGTAATATGGAGGATATTGACGTATTTGACAAGGTGAGGTTGAATTGAACCTTTTTTCTTCTTGTATAACACTATAAAACAGGCGAATCTCCTTACCCCTCGCACTGTACAGGCACATTGCACATTTCTTGATATGTCCGATTTGGAACGCCTCTTCAACAAAGGAACAAGTATTGCTCATTGTCCGTTATCCAATATGTATTTTTCTGCCAAACCATTTCCACTCCGTGAAGCCCTTGATCAGCATGTCAAAGTTGGCCTGGGCACCGACGTTGCTGGTGGTTATAGCTTGGATATTATGAACGCAATGCGTCAGGCTGTTGCGGTGTCAAGGATTCGCGAAGGCGAGAGGGTCTTGAAAGGTGGCCCGCAGAGTCAGAACCTATCTGTTGATTGGAAAGAATCACTCTTTCTTGCGACCAGAGGAGGATCAGTTGCATTGGGACTAGAAGGGATGTTTAAGGTTGGTGTCCCATTTGACGCTCAAGAAAGTAAGTGCCTCAATAAGATAATCGAGGATAACTTTGACATGTTCCGTGCAGTTCGGCTTTTCGATCCTATGATTGGGTCCTCATTCGGATCGTTGGAGTATTTTGAAAGTGATGATGGTATGGAATACCTTAAGCTTACCCCTGAGATCATTGAGAAATGGTGGTGTATCGGTGACACAAGAAATCGGGGACGACTGTGGGTTCAAGGTCGCCAGGTGAAGGACGCATGACCTTGTCAAGTCCGGCTCCCAGAGTCCCAAATTCCGAAGTACACCTCATAGCTCCGACACGTGTTGCTTTTGTATGATGCCGTGCGATTCATTCAATCGAAATTTGTGAAGTTTTGAGTCTGATTGGCTCGGTAATCATGGCTTTACAAGTTGATCTCGGAACTACAACAGCTGTACTCAGGATCTAGGTAAGTTCGGCGCCCATCTCACAGTGCTGTGAGCACTTCAACCGATAGTGACCTGATAGTGACCTCAGATTTATGGCATCCCGTGCACCCGATCAATTGGAATTAGACTTTGTGGACTATGTCATCCCGTGTTTCAATTTGCTTCGCGTTCTAGAAGCTCAGGTGATTGGGCACCCATCACCTACGGCCCTGCTGAAGGGAGAAAAAAAACGCTTTGCATACCAGACGTCCACAGCTGGCGGTTCAAATGGCTGACATGTTTTCCTCTTGGAGGTCTACTTTCCGGGAGTTTGGTGTTAACATTACGCAAACAACACGCTTCGCCAATGCACACGAGCACTTAGGTCATTGCTATATGACTCGCCTGTCAAGCTGGACCTATGACTGCTTCACCCTTCTGTTCTCTCAGTCATTGGGATGGATCTCGAACTATCTCCTGACAATTTCGAGGATAACCTACCTCCTCGACGAAAGCGACATCGAAATTCTTATGCTGAATCTACAGTCTTTGCAGTCCAGAACTTCCATCGCACCAGCCACGCACCAAATCTTACTTTCATTTCTGACAACGTAAATGGGAAGGGCAAAAAGGTGAGGCGATTTTCTGGGGATTTCCGCTCCCGCTTCAGTCGGGTAACGCTTTAGTACCAGCCCCCATTGTCATGTTGTGAATGCCGACGGTGAGTATCACAAGGTCCTCCTCGCTGAGATGAATATTTTACCATAATGTCGACATCAGTTTGAAGCTCAAGGTGCGTTTCTGCGCTACCTCTACCACTGGTATCACGCCGCAACTAACTCGATGTATCAAAGTGTGACCGCACATTCCCTTGTGCCTCGTGCCAGGTTGGTGCTTATGGAAACCTTATCCTGCGTGTAATTCATGTCAACTTAATTCCACCGATGCAGAAGCGAGGATGTGCGGAAATCTGCCCGGATGGTATGACGGCCGTACCGCACCACATAAATGAGGATAAAAGTCTTACGTTTTTTTAGGTGTCCTCGTTTCTGGAAAAGGAACCCGTTTTATCCTAGCGAATACTCAGCAATTGCACAGTAAGATACAGGACATGAGTGTGCGCATCCGTCATCTGGAGGATGCCTTGCAAGGGTATCACACCGAACGGACTGCCTGTGGATTGGAGGTACACCCTCTGCTACAGCCCGAATATCTTGGAATCAAGAACACCATGGAATTATACAGCTGTGGGCGTTCATCCGAGTTAACGCCATCGACAGGCGTTTCCCATTCGCGGAACTCTTCCCAATCCACAACTGATAACAGTTTCAATGACGAAGTCTCCACTTTTCCGCCTAAATCCTCGTCACCCCGGGTAAGTAGGAAACATGCAAATGGTTCGAGAATACTGAGTTTTTCTACCCAGGACCTCAAATCAGAGCTTTCTGAGACGGATCTAGTGTCCGAAATTAAGTCCTTAAGTCACGCCTTCCCACTTTCAGAGGCGGCACCTAACCTGAACCTCCGGGATTACATCCGTAGTCAGCTCCCTCCCCGCGAAGAGGCTGATTTTCTTTGGGGACAAGCCAAGAATAATGCACTCTGGCAGTACAACCCTCATCCGAACTCCTCGTTTTATCCTAAGCTGGCGCATCATTGCTACACTTCCTCGATTCCCGAGCTGTCTCCGCGCCGCCTTGCGTTGATGCTTATGATTTTGGCTGTCGGATGTTTGGTCGATCTCGAGCGTGTTCCTAATCACCCAGATTCTGAAAAGTATCATCGTTTGGCTCGTGCAAGTTTATGCGAGATTCCTGTCATGGAAGACACCAACATCGAGACGATTACGGTTCTCTTTTACGAGATCTGGTATCTCCTCGTGTTTTCAGATAAGAAGAAAGCCGCAGGATATGCATGGGGTCTGATGGGCTTGACTGCCAAGCTTGCTCAGAGTGTGAGTCTTTTTGCTAATGAGCAGCCAAGCGAATGTAAATCCTAACCCCTTTTTCAGATAGATCTTCGTAAGCCGTTATGCTCTCACTTTTTTTGCAAAATACAACGCCTTTATAGATCGAGCAGGAGGAAAATCGAAATTTCCTCTGGAAGAACTAGAAAGTCGTCGGTCTTTATTTTGGGAACTACTCTACCTCGACGCTCGACTAGTAGGTGCCCATATCCTCTGTTTCAACATTGTTGGACTAAAGTCTATTAGTCACTTTCACTTGGAAGACCTCCATCGCTATCCATTTACCATGTCGACTGTCACCGTCCGTCATACATTTTCGACGATAATTTTGAGTCATCAGAAAGCAGTTTAACATGCAAGTCGCCCACAACGTCAAGTTTTCTTCTTCACTGATGTGAGATTGTCAGACCAAGACTGGAAACACTCCTGCTACTTCCATTGTCTTGCCCCAGTCATAGACGCAATTTCGCAGCCATCCCTCCATTATGACACGGTTCTTGACCTCGACAGGCAGATTCGAGACTTCTCATTCTCAAGGCCGCCGAGGAACAAAAATGATGATTCGCGATTTATTGTTGCTCTATCAACCGCTCTGGAAGCTGGTAAGGGGACTTCCTTCAGTGCACTCTATGATATCATATTCAATCCGTTCTTTTCGATAGTCCTGCTTCAACTTCACCGACAATTCTTCACTAGAGCGTTAACAACGCCGGAAGAACCATTTAGTGAAAGGAATCGATATGCACCATCAGTTGCAGCGGTCGTCCTCAGTGCATCGCGGTTGATCGCGTCCTTGCAGGAATTTCACAATCGTGAACCTCTCCTGGCTGGCCGAATCTTGGGGTATTGGTCTAACGCGCACTCTGCGGCGGTAAGTAATATGTCACTGCTTTTATATTCATACCATCCCCCCAAATTTGTACATGTACACATCCTTTCGCTCGACCGAGCCACTTTAACCCGAGTTTTGAGATCTCGTCCGTACGATATTTCCGCACATACTAATCATCTATGGCATTTGACCACAGGTGGCACTGTGTCTCCTTGTCTACCGCGCCCCATTTGCATGTCTTTGTTCGGCAGCCTTGCAAGCATTGGAACGTGCAAGAATTCTGTTCCGTGCCGCAAGGGATACATGTCCAAGGGCAATGCAAATTGTCGTGAGTACACTGGATCGTAAACACTGAGTTGGAATGACCATCTATTATAGCCCAACCTCGAGGTCATGATCAACAAGGCAAATGATGCCTATAATCGATGGCTGAATGGTCAGGGGGTCCCGAACTTCCAACAAGGTGAAGAGTTCGGGGCAGCGGCCAAGGCGGAAACCCTTTCAAGGTCTACGCATTTCAGCCCATTTGAAATCTGCCAGCCATCGTTCCCGCAAACACAAGCCATTCTAGTGCCAGACCCGTTTGCCCGTGCTCATCCATCGCTAGCTCAGTGCGTCCATGATGTACAAGAGCAGGCGAAAGTACCTTTTCCCAACCTTTCCCAAGATCATTGTCGCTGTCATTCATCCCCTGCAAACCGCAATGATCCTGTCTGGCGTTCGTGGAGTCCTCCACCCCGGGTTGGATCACCCGTTCTATCCGAAGTTATTCGTGAAATTGATTTCTCCGAGGAGAATTCCCCTCCACATGGACGATTGCAGACGATGGGTTCCTCCAACGAAACGATGCCTTCATATTTTCATCTGACAAACCCTCGGTCGGTATATGGAGGACCTGAATTCAATTCCTCGTTCCCACAGAATGTACTTCGACCTTCGACCCTTCATTCGACGTCGTCTTCCCTGTTGGCGGGCATTGATCCAATCGCCTTCGAATTGGGGGCGTTGAACGACCAAAATTGGATGGCAATTTTCTAAAGAAAGATTCAACTGCCAGAAAATCCGTTGGATCGAGAACCTGCGGTCGGTTATCTCAAAGTGACACAATAAAGCTTTTGTCCTTGATGGTGGGAAGTGGTAGGAGGACAGCTCTCATTCCAAAAATAGGTCGCCATTTTGACTCCGTGAGATACGGACACGCCTGAGGTGTAGCTGACAAGTCGCAGAATTTATAAAATACGAATAACATGGCCCGCTGTGTCGCGCCATACATTGAGATATCGCCTACTAAGTTTTGCCTGAGTCCACATCCGATCTCTTTGGCCCGGGGTCCAAGTCCAAATGTAGAAGTAATCAAAACAAATGGTGGAACTTGATCCGTGTCCAGTTTGTCAATCCTCCAAATACGATTTCTATGTGTGGCAGACGAATTGTAAGAAAGTTTTTGAAATTTCAAGTTATACATCGGTGGTCACGCGCCGGGCTAACCAAATTGTGTCAAGAACTCACTCGAAAGAAGTTCTCCTTCCACCTTCTTTCTTTTCCTCCATCATCTAGGATGCTTGGTAGAGCTATGGACCTCCCTCAGGAGGAGCAGTACGACGTTCGACCACCCAAACGACCAAGGAATATTGCATTGCCAGAAGATCTTCCTCCAATGCTTGGCCATGATCCACCTGAAGAGATGGGTATGGGGTCGCCCGTCGCCTCAGACCCTTCTCGAAGTAGTCGGTTTGAGACTCTACCATTTCCCGGGAGCTCTGCAAGTCGATCACTGCGTGGAGAAGAAAAGAATCCGAGAAAACTCTCTTGCAAGGAGTGTCGTCGGTAATTATAGCCATTTTGCCTCACTTTCCTGAAATTAATACCTCTCATCGCACCAGGTTGAAATTAAAGGTGAGGACACCTCTATTGTATCCTTTATTTTTACACTTACAAACCATTTGCATTGCAGTGTGATCGCGTTTTCCCATGCAAGGTGGGTCTTGGGAGATCTCTTTCGTCATTCCCATACCTCATCTAAACAGTCTTGCGTCAAACGAGGATGCAGTAGTTTATGTCCAGAGGGTTTGCTTCTTTATTCGTTTACACTCTATTGCTGACGATAGTGTGCATCCAGGAGCTCTCACCTCTGGACGTGGAAGCAGGTGCGGACCCATTCACCTCAATGAGGTAGAGTAACACAGATACCTTAATTCAGATTTATTCTCGCAAATACAGAACAACTTCACGACAAAATCGTTGAGTTGAGTGAACGCGTTCGTCAATTGGAGGATGGCTTAGGAGACATGCAGTCAAAAGTCTCCGATGCTCCCCACCCTCTCCTTGCGCTGGATCTTCTGAAGGTCAAGACTTTTCAAGACCTTTATGGGATCTCAATCCCTCCACAATTCACACAAGGTTCAATCACTCCGACATTACTATCTGATCTACAGACGAAAGAAGAACAACTCCGACTATCGCTCGGGTCTCTATCCTCTCTTTCCCTCAACTGTCAGCCACCGTATGCAGAAATCTCTCGGCCGCACGATTATCCCCGCGAGTTGTCACCTCCGGAGATCGGAGAGGATATTCTTCAACTTAGTGCCACGTTTCCGTTCCCTTGGGCCGTAGATGTCAGCATCCGAAGGCGCATCCGCGATACTCTCCCTCCGAAGGACGAAGCCACAAGAATTTGCCACGAAGCGCGGAATAACGCCCTTTGGCAGTACGTTTGCCTTCTCTTCGTTTCAGTCCTCCAGTTCCTCAATTTTGTCATAGATTCAACTTAGACTCATCGGAAACCTTTCTTCCCAATCTAATCCACTACTGCTATGTCACTCCAGTTGAACAACTCAGTCCCCGACGCCTCGCCCTCCTCCTGATGTATTTATCTATAGGTTCAATTGTCGACCTCTCCCGCCCGCTGGGCACTTTGTATGGAGAAGCTTATCATCACCTTGCCAGAGCTGCTGTTTGCGAAATCCCACTTATGGAAGAGCCTGACTTCGACGTTCTTCACGCTCTCGTGAGCCCCTCTTCCTGTATTGCTGGGCTGCTCACTGATTGACGATGGAAAGTTTTGTATGATGTGGTACCACCTCATATTTTCAGACAACAAGAAAGCCGTTGGGTATGCATGGAACTTGATGGGTTTTGTTGCAAAACTTGCCCAGGGAGTGAGTGGTTGATTTGCCAGCCACTTCAGATTTTACTCACGCAATCCCTCTCAGATCGGTTTGCGTGTGTTTATATCTATACAATGTGAATGTAATGGTTGGCTTACTTCATAACAGATAGGGACTCACTTGGTGTCGGTGTCAAAGTGATTCCAGAAGAACATGAGAAACGACGAGCTGTCTTCTGGGAATTGCTTAATATGGACTGTCGGATGGTATGGGGCGCCCGTTGTCTTCTTTGGTTGTGAGGTCACATTTCAATTGTTTAAATAGTCGCTATCACTCCGTCGACCACCATCTTTGTGCCTGGCCCATGTCGATAGCAAGCCACCCGCATACGAAGGCCCCGGACTGTACGTCCCAAAAGAAGAGATCGTCTGTATGACTTCGACGTTTAGCTCGATTTTACTCCTCCTGATTCCCTGTCGTTTGCAGATCACCAATGGAAAAACTCCTTCTTTGTCAAGTGTTTGACACCGATTCTGGAAACCATGGTATCAGTGGAGCAGTCCGATTATATCAAGATTTTAGAATTAGATGAATACGTTCGATGCTTCGGAGTTCCAGCAATCTTGGACGACGCTACTTCTCACTCTATGAGCCCCCGTTTTTTGGTCATGCAGCGTGGACTTGTTGCCCTAAGCCGTGAAATTGGTAAGTTAAACATTCTCCTTGACGACTTTTTGCAAAATGCCTATCAGATATGTCATAGCGCTTCTCCAACTGCACAGAAGGTATTTCATGGAAGCATTGAATGCACAAGATCCATTGTCACTCCACCACCCATACTCACCTTCTGTGATTGCCACCTACCGCGGCGCCTGCGATGTGATATCGACAGTCGAGAATCTCCTGGATCAGGAAGAGCAACTTTGCGCCCGATTCCTCCATTTTTGTTTTAACGCTTACTTTGCAGGGGCAAGTATCCCTTCTCAAAAAGTTATCATTAAAATTGATACTAGCATCTGCAGAGGACACTCTCCCTTCTCATTATCCGAGGATCTTCCAGTCCATTGGCAAATCTGGCATTGCAAGACCTTGAGCGAGTGTGCCGTCTGATGAAATCAGCTGCTAAGGTTCAACCTTTCTGCGCGAATGCCCTGGTAGTTATCCTCTCACTTTTGGTTTTCTTCCTCAGTGCCAAATTTCTTTCAGACCGTCCTTCAACGACATTTAGAAAAAGCCCAGCGAATTCTGCAGTCCGTCAACAGTATTGACCAATATCGATCAAGTCATTCAGTTGGAAGGTCGGTAACACTACCGCCATCCTTCGCAAGTTCCCATTCGACGATAATCAAGCTGGCTGAAGAGGTCGCTTCTCGCTCAAACGAATTTGAAGGAGATTGTGCTTCTCAAACCATGACATTGCGTCCTCCGTCTCCTTCGGCAATGTCACAAGACTCGTGGCTGCCAGACATTTTCCATTTCTCATCTGCTATCCTTAACCCAGAGGAGAAATATGCCTCCAAGCCGCAGATGCCTTTCACACCAGCTATGCCACGTGTAGACCAGAACGAGAGTCTGAACTTCGATTATGGTGCCCTGTTTGTGGATTCCGTTGAAGAAAATAGTTTCATGGCCTGGTTTTGATTGGTATTCTATCTTATCATTCTTTGTTCTACGTATCGATATAGAGTGTATACGTCTGAAAAGGATATCGATTGAGTGTGACAACCATATTTAATTGTCTGTTACGTAAGTCGTGCGGACGAATTCAATTATATCACATTCATATCTTTGTACTTGTACGTATACTCAACATTCATCGATTTCAGCGAGGTCGAGCAGAGAGGTGTCCATGGCTCGGATACGAGAGGTTTGGGGGCCTAATCTAGAGGCAGAAATGAGAATTATATGGGAATTGGTTGATACATATCCCTACATTGCAATGGTTCGGACCCAATGCATTTCCTCCGACCTTCTTCACTCATTCCTATCCAGGATACAGAATTTCCAGGTGTTGTAGCGCGGCCGATTGGTACCTTCAAGACATCTTCCGACTACCATTACCAGACCATGCGGTGTAACGTGGACTTGCTCAAGATTATACAATTGGGTATCACCCTCGCGAACGACGAAGGACAACTCCCGCAGGAATGTTCAACTTGGCAGTTTAACTTCAAATTCAGCTTAACGTGAGTAAATTTAAATGAGTTGTTTGCTTATACACTCATGAAGTCTAGGGATGACATGTATACTCCGGACTCCATTGAGCAACTTCAAAAGGCGGGAATCGACTTCCAACGCCATGAAGAAATTGGGATTCTGCCAAACGACTTTGCCGAGCTCATGATTACTTCTGGTCTTGTGCTGTCGTCTGATACAAGATGGATATCATTTCATAGGTGCGCATCTTGCAATTTTCCGATGGTCAACACCTTGAATTGTTTCACAGCGGTTATGACTTTGGTTATTTCGTGAAGCTTCTTACTGCAGAAAGCCTTCCAAGAACAGAAGAGGCGTTCTTTGATCTTTTGAAATTATGGTTTCCGACGGTATATGACATCAAATACTTGATGAAGGCCTCAAAAGTCCTGAAAGGGGGCTTGCAAGAGGTTGCAGACGATCTTGGAGTAAGCTGAGGATTCATTATATTGTAGAAGGTCTAATCTCTATTCTAGGTTATGCGAATCGGTGCAAGTCAACAAGCGGGGTCGGATTCACTTCTTACAGCATCAACTTTCTTCAAAATGCGCGAAATTTATTTTGATGATCGAATAGATGACGAGGATTATTCGGGGAAACTTTACGGTCTCGGTCAAACATTCTCCACGACAAACGGTTTTACGGATCCTTCTCGGGGAGGAGCGACCATCGCCGAACGAGACGATCGCAGCTCGGCCAGGGAAGTTCAAAACCAAACACCAGGACCCAACGGTGGTTCCACTCAACAAACACAACCTGTCCCGATGAACCTCAACCCGCTTCAAGGCGGTATTCCGACAAACATAAACGCAACAGGCTATGGTCCCCTAACGAGTGGCCCTTCACCTTACTTGCGCTCCATGGTGGGAGGCGGGCGATAGTTTATTTATCTATGAGTTTTTCTCTTCTCTCGAACTTGCATAGCTTACTGTATATTGCTTTGTAACCGTATTAGCTTCATTTTTTCACTGGTTAATGATAGCAACATTTATCTGAACAACAGGTGGGAGGAAACATGCTGTGTTATTATTCGCAAGAATCATTTAAACATTCTGCAAATTGAACAAAGGTGGGCAGCGTCTCCTGATTTCTGACGGATACGGGGTGATCGAACTTTTAGAAAAGGTGTTTTTAATGGAAGCGCTATTGGACAATTCCGTCCTCCACGACAATCGCAATATCAGAATTCCCTCACCAAGGGTCGTCGTTATGTGGATAATCATGAACAATTTCGTAAATTTTTATTCCACGGCGATTCACCAATCTAATTTTTAAAAGATAATCTAGACTTCCGATTATGAAAGAGAAAGCTGGTCGACTGGTTTTTGGACGCGTCACATCAGTGATCCATCGCAAGAGTACGCGGCGTCTGCCAGTAGGAGAGACCGTAGGCAAAAAGACGCGGACTCAGGATGTACATCACCACTGTTGACGCGATCCTCCTCCCTTTAGTCCCCAGAAGAGTACTCACCTTTTTGTGACCCATCACTCACCCAGAGTATCAAGTCTGCATTACCGTCCGAGACGATGGTTGACATCTTGTCGGACGACCGCTAGCGTAACGAGCACGACTTGGATATGTGCTTCATGCCCAGGATAGGAGGGAGATATGGCCTTGACATAACGGTCTGGCGAAATTCAATCCGGCTACTTATAGGCCTGTTTCGTCCGTGTCCCGACTTTCACACCTTCCTCTCGTTGTAAAGTCAGCTTGACTTCTATTTCCTCTCACCCATCGTAGAAACGGACAGGCTAATTCAAGATGTGGACACCCTTGTCACCTACGCGTCGATCCCCTGCTCGACGACAATTCAAACAGAACACGAGAATAATTTGAATGTATATCTGGCCACTCTATCGCACAAATTCAGTCAGACGGAGGCCTTCTGGAAACTGCGCTTCCTTGGAGGTCAAGACCAACATTTTCGCGTAGTGCCTGTCATTCGATTTGGCCTATCATGTTCTCTCCGTTCTTTTTCCAGGAAAACTCCGATCCTTTTTTGAGCGGCTGGCAGAACGATCTGTGAAATTTTTTTTTCATCTTACGTTTCTGGCCTTCGTACCAATGAATTAACACCAAAGAAACGAACGGCAATGTGGTGGTGATCACCTCGAGGACGCTGACGCTCCCTTCGAACCGCTATCTCGCCTATCTTATGTGTTCACCATCAGGATCTGGTAACTTGCAGTTAGGGAATCCTCTATGGGCTAACCACGTCTTCTGACGATCACTATCGCCGACTGGAATCTCATATTTGAAATTTTACCGTTCGCGGCTTGAGTAGTAATCCGCAGTCGCAGGTTCACCCCAGATGTAAATACCTCGTTTGAATTGCCTGTGGTTCCTTAAAGCATGTGGATTTTGGCTTGCAACTTTGACACCCCACAATTGTTTGTCAATTAAATGAATGATTGAACACAATCGCAAAATGCCGCGTTTACATAAATTGCCGGCGGCCACACAGCGCTCAGATTTTGTCGCAAAGTCAACTCCCAATTCATGTTGAACGACGGAAATTCTGCTATCAGGTTATGCATTGATGGATTACCGCTCTCAGGGATAGAGGATTTCAGATCTAGACTACGCTATTTCATCTCCACAACGCAATGTCGAGATACCAAAGATAGTAACGAAAGCTAGTCACGGTAAACCACATGGCGATCTAGTATGACCCCTTGCAAGTAAGGGGCTTCTCAAGCACGGCACTGGTCGTGACACCTTCTCTTGGGAAATACGCCACTAGCGGTCGCCCTGGAAATTGTCAAAAAGGTTAATTAAAAAGGTCGTACCACAGTCCAACACTCAGTGCCATGCGCTGCAGGTCCGCTCTCTGATACGGCATGGTGGCATTCCTTGGAGACAAGGACAGTCAGTAGTACGACGGTTTTCTAAAGACTCAGAATACACAGCCTGCATTTCCCCCAGAATTCATGCACATTGGCAAGACAACAACACCAAGTGTACACAGCATCACATCACCTCCTTGGTGGTGCAACAGGAAGGACCCCATCGTTATGAGTACAACTCCAGCAAAACAGCGGAAGGATCCACCCGTCAAGTAGAATCGTCTTATTGGACAACAAGGTACTAGTGTGGACTTCGAAAAGGTCAGTGGGTAGAATCTAGATCCGGTGGGACGAGATGTGCATACACCATGGATAGCGGGATCATCCAGAACTCGTGTGGTTCGCCTCAGGAATTTATGCGCGATGTTGGGCAGTGATTGCAACGACTAAAGGCGGTCCCGAACTAAGTAGCTGATCAGAATAGGGTCAAGCGCTGAAGGTCCCTTCCATGAAGCATGTGGTCATAGTAATTCCAGATTGGTGACAATAGGAAACTTCCGTTTTGACTTTACATCATGCCATTTGACACACAACTAACACTAAGCCACGAGCGTGACAATAACCGTCCAATCCATACAGTTTGGGCTCAAAACTTTGTTCAAATGGGTTCAACCTTGAAAATGAGGTCAGTGAGCGGCGCTCCACACTAATAGATCACTGCTTCACACTGACATAGTTGCTTGGGAAAATACCCTTTCGACCTTGGGCGTTGAACCCTGGGACCAAGTTGTCAATATGGTAAGTTACCAGTTTCGAACAAAGCCGCACCTTCCCACCAGCCTTCGGCATATTGCTTACCGTCTGGTGCCAATTCCAGAAATTCGCCTTCCCTAATGTCAAGTTCTTCCGGGGTCTGACCCTTGTACACATACAGTGCCCGGACTATGAAATGAATTCATAATCAACACCTATCCTGTCAATTTGAAATTTTAGATGTACCCCGTTCCGTCGTAAATGGGAGTGATTCGATCCCTATTTCCTCAATATAGGATGCAGGAACCAGCCCGCTATTACCGTTCGTACCCTGGACTTTGGTCCAGCCCGAGCCGTCATCGGGCTCTAAAATGTGAACTGACATGCCTTCTATCAAATGACATTTCAGCCAGGGGTCAGGGCACTGACATCAAAGTAGGGTCCCTACCTCGAACTTCCAGTTCGAATTCCGACGTCGCTATGAAGTCGAACAAAACCTTGGCCTCTACGAGCTCCTCCACCGAATCTTGAGGTGCTATTGATTGGGCAAAAGCAGATGGGGTGGGGGCATGTTCTTCTAATTGTCCATCTACGGATAAGTGTGCTAAGTCCGATGACTTCATTTGAACACTGACCATTGATCGAGTTCACATCCGCGTGGTTCCTGAGAGGTTGTTCTTCCGATTCCCCGCAATTTGCAGCGACCTATCACATGTTGGTGAGATCGGTTTTGATGGCCACGACTCGTGTTCACCTTCAATTCGCACTTCGAGTGAACTGAGAGACCACATGCCCTACATGTTTTACCCTGCTTGCTCAGTCCCCATATCATGGACTGAAATTACCATTATTAGCTAATAAATATTGAGAATGCAACTTCGTCAAACACCTGGCAATGTCCACATTGAGCTGGGATAGAGAAGGAGGAACTCTTGAAACTATGAGGTTTCGCGGCACCGATGTCGTCTAATGCATCATTCAGATTAATAAATATTTCTTAACGATCGTACCTCCGATCGCAGCTGTTATCGCATCGATCTCGGCGTTCAGAATGCATTGTGATGTTGCGTAAAAGAGGGTCTGGTGTTCGGCCTCTAGACATTTCTGTTTAGGAGGTTCTTATTTGTTGGGGGGATTCACTTTTGGAAATTCAACATACATCAATCAGGTCATCGACCCCGCCTACAGTGTGATCTGCCTGATAGGTTGACAATTGTAGATCGAACTGAGCTGAGTTTGTCCCTATAGAATGTATGGAGGTCAAATGGACGACACATGGCCTGAATCTCCCAATCGTAATCACTTACGGGCGCCATTCATTAAATTATCGAGCTCAACGAGTTTCTCCTTGGACCGTCTCAACTTATTTTGTAAAACGATCACGGGAGCCGGATCTTTATTCATATCAGCCTTAAAACGAATTAGATAAAATGCTTCAAATTTGCAAAAGCAACGCTCACCGAGTCATAGTGAATAGGGGATGGCTCAAATTTCCAATCGGCTGGAATAACGAAGGTCCTAATATTAAGATCCATGAAAAGTTCCTGATCTTCGGAAATGTCGACTTCGTTCAGCTTTGCATTCACACTCCCAATGCGGGTGTTATGACTGTCGAGGCTGTTCAATTCTAATTGCTGAGAATGCTGCAGCACTTTGACGAAACGTTCGACCAGATTACGCTGTAGTCGTTCTGGTTATGAACAATGAAAGTCAGAAAGGGGATCTACTGTCCTTTGCAGACTTACGAAGTTCCTGTCGAACTGAAAATGAGTCATAAAATAGAGAGAAGAACTGAAAGTCGAACATTTTCAAGCTGTGGGATATCTTCTTCGTAGAACTTCTTTTGGACGTGGTTTGCAATGACAATCGATATAAGATAAGAACTGTGAGATCGATTAATTTCAATCAGGACAAGGTCAAAGAGTGAGTGTACTTCTTGCTATTTAACATGTTATCCCGCTGCTCCTCGACGTGTCTGGCCACACGGTCAGCGTGCTTATCATCGCCTGCACGCCCCTGATATGTCAATTCGTTGTTAGCAATGACTAAACAGAATCGACTATCTTACTTGTTTTTGTCGCAGCGACTCCACTTCTACACATTCGTCACAATACTGTAATGCTATTGAGCAGGCGATATTGATTGGATGAACCACCAACTTTCTGTTTGTTCTATATAAAAAATTGAGCACCACCCGCATTACCATTCGAGTAGCTTGGCGTACCTTAATGCGATCAGCGAATACCCTATCTCGTTCGGAAAGCAACTTCTGAAAAAAGGCCAGTATCTAATGAATTTGAGTATGGAAAGCAGCCATGTGAATATTCGGAATACCTTTTTCTTTGCCTCATCGTTTCGCCGCGAGAGCCTTTTGAGCGTTTCGATGGTCTCGTTGTTAAGGATATCAGCATTATTCATATGACCCTGTGCACAATTAGCAACAGACGTTATAACTTCGTCGTAGGCGGCGCTGAGAGTGCTGGCATCATAAAACAAATTATCAGCTATATAGCAAACTTGAAGCGGACGAGAAAAACCTTTGCTTTCCATCTGGATTCGTCGGACCACTTCCAGCCAAAAGATTGGCTTGCATTTTAGCCTTCCTCTCGGCAGCTTTCTTGGATAGGGTTTGTAATTTGCCAGCATATTCACGCTCCAGGGCCACTCGTGAGGTGTAAAGATCCCTAACCTAATCAGCATGCTACAGTCTTAAATATCCTTAGTTGTGACAAATGACATACATCATTTATGACTTCAAGATGAATATCGAGAAACTTTGCGATGCCTTCGACCTGGTCCTAATGGTAGGTCGACTGTGAAAGCGAGCCCACAGTAGAAAGATGGAGAGATTTACAGGTAGAGCGGAGCCGTAGTCCCTGGGCCGAGAGTCCCTTGCCATTTATCAGATACGCAAGTGAAAGATAATCGATTCAAGTAGAGACAGGCCCGGGTAATGACGGACAGGTCGAATATACAAACACAAATATTTCTATTTATAGACGTGAAGCCAGAAAAGTAACTTACAGCCATGCACTAATCCACTTCTATTCTATAGCCGCAACGGCATGAACGTCAGACAAGAGCGACAAGGACAATGACAACCTGTAAGCTTAGAAAACATTGTTATAGTACTTGATGCCCGTTGTGTGTATCAGCGGCGTGGTTTCTGGCTCGTCACCATCACTCAACAGTCACCACCTGCATCATTACTGTAGTACAACCTTTCATTCAACTGAGACCACGATCATCAGCACCCCTATCAACGACAACGACAATGATTATCACTCCGGGTATGGGTAACATTCCGGAACTATGCGCAATGAACATTTCGAGTTCTCTTGTCTCGAAAGTGCATACGGTAAAGAGGGGCACGAACGCACGATGGGATATTTCCCCCAACCAGGACGAGACAGTTTACACGT
>Ga0307517_10006604_pt1 | contig 17111 bp, 27 predicted proteins | sample 23_EM_MG_FD_194515 | JGI IMG/M metagenome (GOLD analysis project Ga0307517, IMG submission 194515) | Populus trichocarpa ectomycorrhiza microbial communities from riparian zone in the Pacific Northwest, United States - 23_EM | ecosystem: Host-associated > Plants > Roots > Unclassified | place...
CACGTCGGGTTCTGATTCCGCATTGAAAGATACTGGAAAATCGAGGCTCTCACTGTATCCGATTTCTCCTCATTTGGTTAGGTGGGACGGAGTGAGGAGCCTTGCCTCATTGAAATTGGGGGTCGTGACGACTTGAGAAAAGAGCCCCGCAAACTTTAGCGCTCTAAGGCAACCTTGTTTCAGTGGGTGCGTGTGTGGGTGTGTACAAAGCCAAGGCGGAGAGAAACGCAAGACGACGGAGAAAGAGGGCGAGGTGAAGTGACGCCGGAGTTGAAGATGGAACACCGGCCATTCCCTCGTCTAGTAGACAAGCCGCAACCGTTTCCGAAGCCTTTTGTGTGACCGCTGTGGTCTGCTCTTTCGGCAAGGAGGGAGTACATGCCGTTGGATTGCCATCAACTGATCCGTTGAACATCTCATCAACCCAACGGCCGGCACCGTGCCGCTCCGTGTGCTTCTTCTCCATCAACTAACTCGATTGCGGCCACTCGGCCCTTCGCCAGCCATTCTTCTTCCCGCCTCAGACCCCCACATCAGCAACTGTCCTTCTCCCCCTTCAAAGCTTGAGGCGAGGAAACTGTGGGTCGCCTATGGAAGAACGGAGGGTGAAAGAGGGCGTCGGTGTTCTCCGTCCCGCGCACTCATTGGGGAAATCCTCGCCGTGCGTGCTTGAACGACTCTCAAGCAAACCGGTCCTATGGTGCATCAAGTTCCGCATGCCTTATCATTCCAACTCACGGCGATCACCCGTTCCGGTGTGTTCAGAGGATCAGCATAAAATCCCCGTACCTTTGTGTGCCTTGTTGCTTCAGGTTCTCCCACGCAACAATGACCACCTACCCCACCGACGGGGACGAGGTCGCCATGGTTCACACAACTCCCGTTCAAGGGAAACTTCAAGTCGATGGCTCATCAGCCCATGAGTCCCTTGCCGATGCTCTCGTCGAAGGGTCCGAGGATGTTACTCATGCAGAGTTCAACAATCTTCGTCATATCCCTGACTCCCTTCCCCTCTCTTCCTTCTTGGTCGTCACCGTGGAGTTTGCTGAACGTTTCTCCTACCACGGTTAGTTTTATTCCCGATTATTGTTTTCTCTACCGTAGTACCGCCGCCGTCTTTCGATCACTGCGGCTAACCTTTTTCCCTCGCTAGGAACCGCCAACCTCTACAACAACTACGTTCGTGCCAAACTACCCCCTGGCTCGACTACCGGTGCCGTTCCAAGGGATCACCGCGCCAGCGGTGTTGCCGGTGCCCTTGGTATGGGCCAACAAAAATCATTTGCCATCCGTACATTCAACAGTTTCTGGGGGTACACCATGCCCTTCGTTGGTGCCATCATCGCGGACTGTTGGTGGGGTCGTTACAAGACCATCTTTGTTTTCTCCTTGGTGTACCTGTACGTTGAAATTTGGTTTGCTTCGTTATGCCGTATCAATCTATTTACGTCTCACCCAGGGTTGGTCACGTGATCCTCGCTGGTTCCGCTGCTCCTTCCGCTCTCCAACACCCCAATGCTTCTCTCGGTGGCTTGATCGTCGCTATCCTTATCATGGGACTTGGCGGCGGTGCTGTCAGGACCAATGTCTCCCCCTTAATGGCTGAGCAGTACACCGGCAAGATCAGGAAACAGGTCTTGAAATCCGGAGAGACAGTCATCATCAGCCCGGCCTTGACCTACCAGCGGATCTATCTGTACTTCTATGCCTCTATCAACTTGGGTTCCACCGCTGCCATTTCCGCTTCTTTCATCGCTCGTGATCATGGTTACTGGGTTGCGTTTCTTATCCCTACCATCATCTTCGCCATCGTTCCTCTCGTCATCGTGTTCGGCAATAAATACTACGTAAAGACTCCTCCCCGTGGGTCTATCATCCTCGAGGTTTGCTTTATTTTCACCTTCCAACCCTTTATTTTTAGTTGCTCACACCTCTCCCCCACAGTGTATCCGTGTCTTCACGATCGCCGCTGCCCCCAGGATATCTATCAACCCCATTACCACCTGGAAAAACTTCAAGAAGCCAGGTTTCTGGGATCCCGCTAAGCCAAGCAGCTACGAGGAGGGTGTCGTTCCTGCCAGGATCACCTGGGACGACCAGTTCGTCGGCGAAGTCGCTCGTGCCGTCAAGGCTTGCAAGGTGTTCTGCTGGTTCCCTTTCTTCTGGTTGTGCTATTCCCAGATCAATGGTAATCTGGGCACCGTCGCCGCCGGCATGACTTTGAACGGAACCCCCAACGACTTGATCCAGAACCTGGAACCCATCTCCATCGTCGTTCTCATCCCTATCTTCGACAAGGTCATCTACCCCGCTCTCAGGAAGATGGGAATCAACTTCACCCCTATCAAGCGCATCTACGCCGGCTTCCTCGTCGCCGGCCTTGCAATGTTGTACTCCGCCATTCTCCAGAAGTTCATCTACGAGAAGTCACCGTGTCACGATAACCGACCATCTGCGTGCGAGGACGCTGATGGCTTCCCCAACCCGGCTCCGATCAACGTTTGGGTCGTTGCCGGACCTTACATCCTCGTTGGTATCTCTGAGACCTTGGCCGCCATCACATCGTTGGAGTACGCTTTCACCAAGGCTCCCAAGCAGATGAAATCTTTCGTCATGGCCTTCTCTCAATTCCAGATCGCCGTCGCAGCCGCCCTCAACTTTGCTCTCACCTCAGTCAATATCGAGGAGAGGTTCACCTGGCTCTTTGGTTCCTTCGCCGTCACTGCCGTTGTTGTTGGGACTTTGTTCTACTTGACTTTCCTTAAACTCGATAGGGCCGAGGCTGTTCTGAACACCGTCGGTACTGGTGATCGTGATGGGTTCACGGATTCACACAAGAAGCCTGAGGAGGCTCGTGTGTAAACTTGGCCTCCTGATCCTTGTACTCCTTATCCCTCACTGTACCTCATTGTTTGCTTATTTGTTTTTCCGGTTTTTCGTGGGGTCGGCCACCCATCGCTTGCACGGGATTTTTGTGTTATTTACTTCTGACACCCTTCGCGAGTACGATACGATTCACACACGACCCTTCTAAAAAGCCGTTACGTGTTGGAGACTTGTACTATTTATAGTTTGTTGACCATAGGCCCGGTGCGGAGGGAGGTTCCATGTGGTACAGGGCGGGAATGTGAGATTGTCAATCCCCAAACGGATTGGACCGGACTGTAACCCCGTTGCGCAGTCCGGACTTGTATTCTACTCACGTAAAGTAAATCTGAACGTTTGAAGTTTGGAGAGTACTTTTCCCCCGGAATCTGAGATCACGAAGAACGGGAGATGTGTGCCTGGTGGTTACAACTTCTTGCGTTTCGATCTAGACTGCTCGGGCTGAGTCAGATTATGGGACGGACTCGTCCTCAATTCGACCGAGTGGGTGCAGTAATCCCCGAAGATATTCACAGGTTACCGCTTATCGGCTTACACACGCTGGTGTCCAGACCTGTCGATGTGTGATGCATCGATCATCCTCCTACTTACTAGTACCAGGTCTCGGCACTTCTGGCCTTGTGGATTTGGTTTAGAGTGATCGTTACCATGGTCACTTACCCCCGGAACATAGTAATCGATATGGAAGGACTAGTGGCTCCTCAGGCCTCACTCCCGGCCGGCCCGTGAGAGCTTTGTCAGAACTTCAAAGGAATGGATTCCAGCACTGGGGGCTGCGAAATTCAACCAGTGACTAGTGATCGACGATCGGCTGCAGTAATGTCAGAACGAACTCGTCTTCATACCCCCACCTCACACCGGATCCTTCCTCGACCTTCCCAACCCCCCTCCGTCTGCTCGAAGTCCTCATAATATCTGTGCACGAGCAGATTGTCTCTGAGCGGTCCACGAGGATTATCTGTCACAAAGTAGCAGTGCTTAATCGAGTGACCCCTATCAGAGGCCCCGTAATACCACTCCCCTCGGCTCCTGTTCAACATGCCACACCAATTCTTCGAAATCGACGAGCTGATAAGACCGGTCATCGATGACTTGGCCAGAAACAGCCCACGAACGGCCGTTTCGCTCGCTCTCACTTGCCGGTCCCTCGAGGAACCCACCCTTAGTTCGCTTTGGGGGTGGCAACCATCCTTGATTGTCCTCCTGAGGGTGTTGCCAGCTGGCACCTGGGTCGAAAATAAGTACAGCTTGGACGCCATTGTAAGTGGTCACGCATCATGGCTTTCCTGCGTATGTACTCTATATTGATTCACGCAGGCGATCGAACGCGATCCTTCTCCGGAGGAGTGGGCCAGGCTACAACGATACGCTTCTTGGATGCGTAGACTGAACCTTGACCTCGACGAAATCCCTATCGGCGACTCCCTTTTCCGATTCTCGCGCACTTTGCCTGGCGGAGTTTTGTTTCCCAGGTTGGAATGGTTACGTTGGGGTATTGATGAATCGTACACACACATACCTATCTTCTCCCTCTTCCTTCCCCCCCATCTCAAACGCGTCATCCTCTACTACAACACCAGTCCTCGCCCCATGCGCCCATTACCTCTGCCAAAGATTCTCATCCAGATAATTTCGTCTTTACCGACTTCTCTTGAAGATCTGTCCGTTATGTGTCACGGTGGCCGGGGAGAAGAACCCCTTAAGGATGCGATCTCTTCCTTTGTCTGTCGATGTGGCCCATCTCTGAGGCGCATTGGCACTTCCGTGCCTATCTCAGAGGCAGCTCTTCACTACCTCATGCGGCTTCCCAATCTATCCTCCTGGAGGACCGTCCAGGGACCCCCCAGAGTTATTCCAACATTCATTTTTCCGTCCCTTGATGAGCTCCGCCTCGACAAACAAGAGACTTTACCGTGGTTGCACCTTCTCCCTTCGCATCAAAGGGGCACCCTTCAGAACGGTTCCACATCAACGACATCGGACGCAAACACCAGAGGAACGCTTAAAACCCTCGACCTCCCAGCGACCACTACCGTCGATTCGACCTTGTTGTCTTCCTTCGCCAGGTTCTGGAATTTGGTTACGCTGCGTGTGCGCACCCGTCGCTCTTCCGGCATGGAAGGTTGTACCTTCTACTTCACAGATAACGATGTAGAGAACCTTGCCTCTGCGTTGCCTCGGTTGAATAGCCTACGGCTCGGAGTACCTTGTGACGGCGGTTCCTGCAGTACCACCATCGCCTCCCTCATGTCAGTGTCCGTCCATTGTCTGGACCTTGAAGTTCTGGAGATTCACTTCAACACCCGAACGATTGTTGGTGATATCCGACACATGCTCGACGGAGACGCTGGACGTGACAAGGCCAAGTGCCAGCTCCAGAGGTTGTCGGTTGGGTCCCTGTTACTTCAAGCACGCGGAGAGGACATCAAAAGTATCGCAATGGGGCTCAAGGTCATTTTTCCGCACCTAAAGAATATTGCGGGTTGTCATAGTCGTTGGCGGCGGGTGAATGTCTGAACTGAGGAATTGAGGGAAATACTGTTGATACCGAGACTGTCACGCCTTTTCCGATTCTTCTCCTCAATCCTACCACACACCATTACCTCGCTTAGTATATATTAGATGCAGATTTTTTTTCCACGACAGCATCCCCCGTCGCGTTTTCATGCAACCGTTAGCTAAAAAGCGTTGCAAATCTTCGGGTTGCTTTTACCTGTCGGCGCGTCGAGGAACTGATTTTAGCGTGTTATGGGAGACGCGATGGGTGGGGCACTGCTTTGAATGTCGTCGCTCGTCGTCGTCGTCGTAAAGAATTCGTGGGCACTTTGCCGTTTGATGCTAGGGTTTTGTATGGGGGTGGTATACGGAACCAAACCGACAGGTCCTGTCCATCCTTTACCTCCAAGATCGCAGACCGCCCCCAAAAACGCGAGAGTTTCTGCGATAGGCACGGAACGCGACCTGATACCCGCCCGGAGTGTCACTACTGTCGGACTCTACCCACGTTCTGTGAGATGCCAGGGGAGAAACGGTCACAAATCCTGGGGGTGGGATTTTGGAGGTGACCATTCCACGCCTACCGGCCTACGTATATGTGCTGAATATATCACCGTCATACGCATTGTGCATCGCGCAGATTTGATTAGTCGAGCTTGCGAGACTCTAGATGGAGGAGGGCCTGAAAAGTCGTAGCTTAGTCAGCAAACGTACTTCCTTTTTTGGTAATACGCGTTGCTTATATAATTTCCGCGAGTTGGCTCCCGCGCTGGCCACACTGCGGGTTCTCGCACTTGACTGGTCGCAGGAAAATTCTGAATGAATCAGGTTTAACATAAGAAAACTTTTCGGAATAGGTAAGCTTGACATTGCCATGAGGGGTACCCTCATATATACCATTTTTTTGCCAGTAAGTATTACGGAGGTCGTGCCTGGCGGGTGATCCCGCCCGGGTCACCAACTCCCTCGATCTCACTTACCGTTGGGGCGGACCTGATTTACACATCAACGCGCACCCAGGACCTACAAGTTGCGAATGCGTCTCGTTCTCGTAATTACCAGATGCCCACTGGCCAATACAGGCAATTGTATCTTCTCCTTCCTGTGGAAAAACCTAACATCTTTCCTTTGTTATAATAGTCAATCAACGGCGTCGCTCGGGTTTGAGCGGGGAGAAGCTTAATGCTCCGGTAGAGATACGTCGTTCCGAGCAAGAGACATGAAGCAGGGGACCGGGAAGGACAGTTACCTGCGAGCGAAAACGGTGAAAATGTAGAACCTTAACCCGGCGGGTTATCCCGATGACAACGAAGGCGGCCGCCAAGTCGATGGTGCGAAGGTATCTCGTGAGGGCGTACCCGGAGAAGCAGAGAGGACTGGAGTCGTCCCCATCACGAGATCCAACTTCCAATTGCAAGGGCCTATTCCACTATGTAAGCTTGCGCTGGCTGTTTCTGCTTTCGTCGATTTCGGAACCCAGGCTTACTCCAACCTTCTCTTTGATTATGATCGTTTATTCTTTTTTCCCGACCGACGGCGCCGAAACTGAAGACGCAACACCGACCGCCCCACTGCCTAACGAGCTTCTGAAGTCGTTTGTATCTCTGCTGCGGTCTGCTCCTACGAGGGTACGTGCCATTGGAGCATACATCATCAGCTGGTCCAACACCTCATCAGCCCACAGGCACCGGGCCGTTCTATGTAGCTATATCAAGGAACTCGGCTGCGGTCACCCGGACCTTCGCAAGCCATTCCTGTTCCCGCACCCCGCACCCCTGCATCATACATTGCCGACCGTCCTTCTCTCCTCTGAAGCTCGGGGCGAGGAACCCGTGGATCGTCTCTTGAGCCGCCACGGAACTTGGATGAAGAACTGAAGAGAGCATTGTATTCCCTATCTCGCGTACTCTCCGGGTCATTGGAGAACTCCCGCCAGCAAACCGATTGGATGGTGCATCGAGCCCCGCATGTTCTATCGTTTTAATTCACGGCAAAAACTCTTTCCAGTGTGTCGAGAAGAGTAGTATAATACCCTCGTATCTTTGTGCACCCTGCTTCTTCAGGTCCCATCGCGGACCATCTGTCCCTGGTAGTCCCACACAACAATGGTCACCTACCCCACCGACAGCGACGAGGTCGCCGTGGCTCAGGCCTCTCCAGTTCAAGAGAAACTCCGAGCCGATGACTCATCGACCCATGAGTCCCTCGCCGACACTTTCGTTGAAGGGTCCGAGGGTGTCACTCACGCAGAGTTCAACAATCTCCGCCACATCCCCGACTCCGTTCCTCTCCCTGCCTTCTTGATCGTCGCTGTGGAATTCGCTGAACGTTTCTCCCACTATGGTTGGTTCCGCACCTGATCATTGCTTTCTCCTCTGTCTCGTCCCGCTCCCGTTCTTCGATCGCACCCATACGCTGTGGCTGACTCCTTCCCCTCACCAGGAACTGGCAACATCTACAACAACTACATTCGTGCCAAGCTGCCCCCTGGCTCGACTACCGGTGCCGTTCCAAGGGATCACCGCGCCAGCGGTGTTGCCGGTGCTCTCGGTATGGGTCAGGAAAAATCGTTTGCTATCCGTACCTTCGACAGTTTCTGGGATTTCACCACGCCCTTCATCGGCGCCATCATTGCCGACTGTTGGTGGGGTCGTTACAAGACCATTTTTGTTTTCTCCTTGGTTTACCTGTACGTTGAAATTCAATTTACTTCGCTGTGTTGTATCGATTCATTGACATCATCCCCAGCGCCGGCCACGCAATCCTTACTGGTTCCGCCGCTCCTTCCGCTCTCCAACACCCCAATGCTTCTCTCGGTGGACTGATCGTTGCCATCCTCGTCATGGGTCTCGGCGGTGGTGCCGTCAGGACCAGCGTATCCCCCTTGGTGGCTGAGCAGTACACCAGCAAGATCAGGAAACAGGTTTTGAAATCCGGAGAGACCGTGATCATCAGCCCAGCCTTGACCCACCAGAGGATCTACCTGTACTTCGCAGCCTCTGTCAATTTGGGTGCTGTCGCTGCCATCTCTGCTCCCTTCATCGCTCGTGATCATGGTTATTGGATTGCTTTTCTCATCCCCACCATCATCTTCGCCATCGTTCCCCTCGTCATTATGTTCGGCAATAAGTACTACGTAAAGACTCCTCCCCGTGGATCCGTCCTCCTCGAGGTTTGTTTTGGTTTTGCCATCCGTCCCTCTATATCCAGTTGCTTATCACCTCTTCCCCACAGTGCATCCGCGTCTTCACGATCGCCGCTGCCCCCAGGATATCCACCAACCCCGTTACTACCTGGAAAAACTTCAAGAAGCCAGGTTTCTGGGATCCTGCCAAGCCCAGTAGCTATGAGAAGGGCTCAACCCCTTTCAACATCACCTGGGACGACCAGTTCGTCGGTGAAGTCGCCCGCGCTGTCAAGGCTTGCAAGGTGTTCTGCTGGTTCCCTTTCTTCTGGTTGTGCTATTCCCAGATCAATGGTAATCTGGGCACCGTCGCCGCCGGAATGACCTTGAACGGAACCCCCAACGACTTGATTCAGAACATAGGGCCCATCTCCACCATCATTCTCATCCCTATCTTCGACAAAGTCATCTACCCCGCTCTCAGGAAGATGGGAATCAACTTCACCCCTATCAAGCGCATCTACGCCGGCTTCCTCGTCGCTGGCCTTGCAATGTTGTACTCCGCCATTCTCCAGAAGTTCATCTACGAGAAGTCTCCGTGTCATGATAACCAACCATCCGCGTGTGAGGATGCCGACGGCTTCCCCAACCCGGCTCCGATCAATGTTTGGGTCATCATTGGACCTCATATCCTCATTGGTATCGCCGAGATCTTGGCCGCCATCACGTCGATGGAGTACGCTTTCACCAAGGCTCCCAGGCAGATGAGGTCTTTTGTAGTGGCCTTCTCTCAATTCCAGATCGCCATCGCTGCCGCTCTCAACTTCGCTCTCACCTCGGTCAATGTCGAGGAGAGGTTTACCTGGCTCTTTGGTGCCTTCGCCATCACTGCTATCGTTTCTGGGACCTTGTTTTACTTTACTTTTCTCGAGCTCGATGGGGCCGAGGCTGTTCTGAATACCATCGGCGCTGGTAGTCGTGATGGGTTCATGGATCTGCACCAGAAATCTAAGGAATCTCATGTGTAAACTTGACCTCCCTATTCTTGCACTCCTTATCCTTCACTGCGTTAGGTTTTCGTCGCCTTTCATCGCTTGTATGAACTTCTTATGTATCATTTACTTCTGAAACCCTTAACGAGTACGACGTGATTCACACAACCCTTTTGAAAAAATGCCATGTATAGGGGACTTGTAGGGGACTTGTACTATCTGTAGCTCATTGACAACTCGTGAAAATTCGTGTTCGTAACTGACAGCGTCTGGACTTAAGACGATGGAATTTGAAAAGTCTATCACAATCAGGAACACTAAATACAATCCACCTACTTAGAGCCAGGTTACGGCCTTTTCACTCGAGGTGCATTCGGGTGACCAAGAACATCCTCCCGGCTCCATAACCCGGCCACAAAGTGTTGCTGGGGATGACCCCGCCCCGGGACTGATAATGGGTTAGGTACCGTCCGCAGACAGTTACCTGCGGATGCGCTCGCACTCTCATCGCACTCCCCGCGTGATTGGCCGCATTTTGAAGCACCGATCTGTGGGTCAGGGTGGGTAGATCCCGGGGGGTCTGTCGACAGTCACGCCGTAGACTCTTAGTTCCTTGAGAGTCGTGTGTGGAAACAACGCGCATATTTAATAGAGCGCACATATGTGGGGAGAAAACTGTATCGTGTACCTTTCCTCCCCATGGTGTGGTGTTGCCACTTATCGTGGGCGAACGCCATATCCACCGGAGTCCAGGAGCCCAATGTTCCCCCACCAGCCCAGAGCCCCTCTTCTCCTCTGAACGTGGGGCTGGATTCCAGGTCGGTGCGCCTACCCACCGAGGGGGCTCGAAGACCGACCCAATCCAATGGGAAGTCGAGTCTTGCGTTGTTGACGCTTCGGTGCAGGGGCCAGACGATCGACTGACGTCAGTGTTGCAGCATTTGATGGCAGCCCATGGTGGAGAACATATAGGAGCAACTTGTACGCATGGGGTGAAGGTTTCGAGTGTCCTCAGTGGACGTTACACGTGCAATTGAGAGAAAGAGGAGTGAGCGGATGGGAGAGGTCGAGGTTGTGGCCTTCGCGCAATGGGCGAAGCTCGGACCGAAGCGAAGCCGGGATCCAGTCGACGAGAGATGAAGAGTCTCATCGACCAACAACGTAGCCTTCGATTTGATTCGACGGCAATATATGCCGAAAGGATATGCGAGGACGGTGCCGGATAACCCAGTCCCAAGTGGGTTCCAGCGCGTATGAGAACCTGGGAAAAGGAGCCGTGTCGAGGGTTTTTTTTCGGGGTGGGCGAACGGGTTCTGTGGGGCGGCGGAGATGGCGAAGAGAGTCAAGAGTAACCTTCCCGTACTGTCAAAACCAAGATACCCGGGCAGACTTGGTTTTTGACAGCGGAGAGAAGGTTCTGCCGGTTGGCATCGTTGTACGCGGGGAGATCCGCTGGCAGCTGTCGAGCGAAGCCACTTGCCAGAGGGAACACGTGGTGTGGAGTAAATAGGACCCGGGGAAGGGTAGTGTCGCAAGATGGCGAGGACAGGAACCACCGAAACACGGTGGGACCCTTGGGAGCCGTTGGGGATATAAGATAGCCGTCACAATTACTGGCCCTCGCGTGTAAGCCAATTGAAGCAGAGCCAGGAGCCAACGAGCGAGTCCGTCTTACTTACCTTAGGCACCGGGAGCCACGTCTTTGAATATATAAGAAGGAAGGATAGAATGTAAGACGGGCTTATCTGATGGTGATCCGGCTGTCGGACGAGGTCATTTGCATCCTGTGTGTACGATTTGCTGCTCTATACTCTGGCCACAGGGACACGGCGTAACGTTTAACTTTAACTTATGACTTTAAGCTTAATTAAGGGCTACAAGTGCTTGTTGAAACTGCTCTTCCTGGAGATCGTATGACTCTGGCTCTAACTGGGACAGAATTTCGATCTGGAAAAGTACGGCTTCTTCAGATACACTGGTGGGGAATAGAATGTCGTTGGGGTCGTTGGGGTGGCCGGAGTAATGGGAGTCCTGGCCTTGATGGGAGTGAAAATTGGCTGCTTGGCTGGGTCCTCTACGTGGACGATACCATTGGGCTGTCTGAATACCTCGGATTTGGTTTCCTTTTTCTCCTCTTCCTTCTTTCCAGTGGGAAGGGTGTCAGAAGAAGAGGCGCCAGTCGAGGATTTCCTCGGGCTATTGACTGGGGGAGTGTGAGTGGAGGGAGTATCGGTATCCCTGGGGGGCTCGACAGTGGGAGGCCGCTTGTCAATAGTGTTTACAACATTCAACGGGGCGATTGGGAGCGGTGCCCCAAGGTTGGCAGGCGTAGGTAGAACGGTGGTGGTGGGCTTGTCCGTAACAGGGGGTGTGTCAACAGGCTTAGTGTCGTTGGCCGGAACGACGGGAATGGGAGCGATTTTGGGAACAGAGGGGGTGACCTTTTCCTCGACAGGTGGAGAGGGTTCCTTCTTGTCGACGAGGGTTTTGTCCTTGACAGGTTCGTCCTTAGGAGCAGGGACAGAGGCAATCTCTGGTTCTCGTGTAGCAGGTGGTTCGTAACGGGGTGTGGCACCTTTAGGTCTCGGAGGCGCATGATAGACATTATTGATATTTCCTGCCCGGTCGGGCTCGGTGGGAGCTTGGTCGATAGTGGACCACTTGCCGTCGACGATGAATCTGTACAAAACCTTCTCCGCCCAGGGAACGCGAACGGCAGCAACAAAGCCTGTCGGGCCCTTGTTCAGACGAACGGAACAGGTCCACTGCGGGAAAAAGAAAGTGGTTGAGGATTCTCAAAGCGGAACGGGTGCGGGAGCGGAGGCTTTTTTAAGAGGCGTACCTGATCAAAGGTTCCGGTGACGATGACCACACTGGCATTGTATGGCCTGGAGAGAGGGAGACGTTAACCGGGGGGGGGGGCGGGCTAAGAGAACTGACCACTTGAAAACCACCTCGTGCAAATCACTCATGGCTTATTGATATGAAAGCTGGGATTTGTGTTCCCGGGGGGAGAGCATTAGCGGGTGCGTTCGAGCGTTGGAAGAAGACGGGTACATGCACCGGGAGAGGGGCTGGGGGGAGACGGAGGCCTGCTCGGTAGATGGGGAGGAAGAGGGAGGGAGAGAGAAGGAGGTCGGTTAAGAAGGGCGAGCCGGAACCTAAGGATCCTTGATATCGCGATGTCACACGACCTCTTCTGGGACAGGGTCGGCCGTTTCAAAGTTATGCCCTACATCGACGTAGTGCGCACCACGATCCGTCCCCTTCCTGTCGAACAACTCAACGGCGTCACTTAGGTCTGAGCGGGGAGAAGCTTCAGGGCGGCGCTCCGATGGAGGCGCATCGTTCCGAACCAGAGATGGCAAGAGGAATCGCCTCCATCGCAAGGTAGACCGTCCATAGGACCATTCCACTCTTCCACTCTGTAAGTTTGAGTTGGCAGTTTCTGTTTTCGTCGATTTCGGAACCCAGGCTTACTTCAACCCCTCCTTCGATTATAACCGTTCTTTTTTTCCCGACGGACGACGCCGAAAGTGAAGATGCAACACCGACCATTCCAACTTTTGAAGTTGTTTGTACCCCCGCTGGTCTGCTCTTACGAGAGCACATGCCGTTGGAGTGTCACCAGCTAGTTCAACATCTCGTCAACCTGCAGGCACCGGGCCGCTCCATGTAGCTAGATCAGGAGAGTCGGTCGCGGTCACCCGGCCCTTCCCAAGCCATTCCTCCTCCCGCGCTCTGGACCCCCACATTACCGACCGTTCATCTCCCTTTCGAAGCTCGAGGCGAAGAAACTATGGATCGCCTCTTAAGCCACCGTGGATGGGTGGAGAACCGAAGAAATCGTTGTGTTCCACATCCCGCGCACTCTCCAGGTCATCGGAAAGCTCGCCGCTGTGTGCTCGAACGGCTCCCACCAGCAAATCGATTGGACGGTACATCGAGCCTCGCATGTTTTATCACTTGATTCACGGCAAAATCTCCTCCCAGTGTGTCCAGAGGATCAGTATAATAGCATCGTACCTTTGTGCGCCCTACCTCTTCAGCTCCCATCTCAGACCATCTGTCCCTGGTAGTCCCGCGCAACAATGGCCACCCACCCCATCGACAGGGACGAAATCGCAGTGGCTCAGGCCTCTCCAGTCCATGAGAAGCTCCAAGCCGATGGCTCGTCAGCCCATGAGTCCCTCGCCGATGCTCTCGTCGAAGGGTCCGAGTGTGTCACTCACGCAGAGTTCAGCAATCTCCGCCACATCCCCGACTCCATCCCCCTCACTTCCTTCCTGATCGTCATTGTAGAGTTTGCTGAACGCTTCTCCCACTACGGTTAGTTTCATTCCTAATCATTACTCTGTCTCCCGCCTCGTACAGCCGCTTTTTTTCGATTACAACCGTACATTGTGACTGACACTTTCCCCTCGCTAGGAACTACCAACCTCTACAATAACTACATCCGTGCCAAGCTACCCCCTGGCTCGACTACCGGTGCCGTTCCAAGGGATCACCGCGCCAGCGGTGTTGCCGGTGCACTTGGTATGGGTCAACAAAACACATTTGCCATCCGTACCTTCGACACTTTCTGGGATTTCACCACGCCCTTCGTTGGCGCCGTCATTGCCGATTGTTGGTGGGGCCGTTACAAGACCATTATGGTCTTCTCACTGATTTACTTGTGCGTTGAAATCGTTCATAAAGTTATTCCATATCAATTCATTTACGCCCTCCCCCCCAGTGCTGGTCACGTGATCCTCACTGGTTCCGCCGCTCCTTCCGCTCTCCAACACCCCAATGCTTCTCTCGGTGGACTGATCGTTGCCATCCTCGTCATGGGTCTCGGCGGTGGTGCTGTCAGAGCCAATGTTTCCCCCTTGGTGGCTGAGCAGTACACTGGCAAGATCAGGAAACAGGTTTTGAAATCCGGAGAGACTGTCATAATCAGCCCGGCCTTGACCCACCAGAGGATCTACCTGTACTTTGCTGCCTCCGTTAATTTGGGTGCTGTCGCCTCCATCTCCGCCTCTTTCATCGCTCGTGATCATGGTTATTGGATTGCGTTTCTCATCCCCACCATCATCTTCGCCATCGTTCCCCTCGTCATTATGTTCGGCAATAAGTACTACGTAAAGACTCCTCCCCGTGGGTCCATCATCCTCGAGGTTTGTGTTATTTCTACCTTCCGACCCTACTGTTCATCACCTCTCCCCCACAGTGCATCCGTGTCTTCGCGATTGCCGCTGCCCCCAGGATATCTCTCAACCCCGTTACTACCTGGAAAAACTTCAAGAAGCCAGGTTTCTGGGATCCTGCCAAACCAAGCAGCTACGAGGAAGGCTTAGTCCCTTCTAGGATCACCTGGGATGACCAGTTCGTCGGTGAAGTCGCTCGTGTCATCAAGGCTTGCAAGGTGTTCTGCTGGTTCCCCTTCTTCTGGCTGTGCTATTCCCAGATCAATGGTAATCTTGGCACCGTCGCCGCCGGAATGACCTTGAACGGAACCCCAAACGACTTGATTCAGACCATAGGGCCCATCTCCACCATCATTCTCATCCCTATCTTCGACAAGGTCATCTACCCTGCTCTCGGGAAGGCGGGAATCAAGTTCACCCCCATCAAGCGCATCTACGCCGGCTTCCTCGTCGCCGGCCTTGCAATGTTGTACTCCGCCATTCTCCAGAAGTTCGTCTACGAAAAGTCTCCGTGTCATGATAACCAACCATCCGCGTGTGAGGATGCCGACGGCTTCCCCAACCCGGCTCCGATCAATGTTTGGGTCATCATTGGACCCCACATCCTCATCAGTATTGCTGAGATCTTTACTGCCATCACCTCGCTGGAGTACGCTTTCACCAAGGCTCCGAAGCAGATGAAGTCTTTCGTAGTGGCCTTCTCCCAATTCCAGATCGCCATCGCCGCCGCTCTCAACTTCGCTCTCACCTCAGTCAACATCGAGGAGAGGTTCGCCTGGCTCTTTGGTGCCTTCGCCATCACTGCCGTTATTGCTGGAACCTTGTTCTACCTGACTTTCCTCGAGCTCGATGGGGCCGAGGCTGTTCTGAACACCATCGGTACTGGTAGTCGTGATGGGTTCATAGATCCGCATCCGAAGTCTAAGGATGCTCACGTGTAAACTTGACCTTCCGATCCTTGCACCCTTTATCCTTCACCGCATCGGGTTTTTGTCACCTCTTGTCGCTTGTATGGACTTTTTATGTATCATTTACTTCTGACGCCCTTGACGAGTGCGACGTGATTCACGCGCGACCCTTTTAAAAAAGGTTACGTATAGGAGCCTTGTACGACACTTGTACTAAGTATCTGTAGTTCATTGACCATATGTACAATAAAAAATCCAAGTTCAAAAGGCCATACGATGCACGGAAAGCGTACCCACTGCACAATCTGAATGGAGTGTGTGCTCGATGGGTACGGCTGCTTGTGTTTCGATAGACCGTTTAGACGGTGTTGGACCCGACCCGTGAGAGCTCCCTTTGAAGTGAAACACGATCGGCGGTCGGCTGCGGTTGTCGGAACGAACAGACCCCCGCCTCACACCGGATCCTTCCTCAACCTCCCCAACCCCCCCTCCGTTTGCCTGAAATCCCCGAAACATCCGTGCGCGGGCAGATAATTTCCGAGTGGTTGTCGCAAAGCACCGCTGCTCAATCGAGTGTTCCCTATCATAGGCCCCATAATACCATCCCCCCCCCGGTTCCTGCTCATGCCACATCCACTCTTCGAGATCGACGAGCTGATAAGACCGATCATCGATGACTTGGTCGAAATCAGCCCACGAACAGCTGTTTCGCTCGCCCTTACTTGTCGGTCTCTCGAGGAACCTACCCTTAGTTCGCTTTGGAAACGACAACCGTCATTAGATGTCCTCTTGATGGTGTTGCCAGGTTGCACCCTGCCCAAACCTATGCACGGTCTGGATGGTGTTGTAAGTGGTCGCGACTCTCCTGCATACCTGTTCTTTATCGATTCACTCAGGCAATTGAATACGATCCTCCGCCAGAGGAGTGGGCCAGGTTACAACGATACTCTTCCTGGATGCGTGTCCTGTACCTTGACCTCGACCGAATCGCTATCAGTGATACCCTCCCCCGGCTCTCAAGCAATTTACCGGGTGGGGTTTTGCTTCCCAAGTTGGAGCGATTGCGCTGGGATGTCGTTAGGGTACACTCACATTTACCCTTCTTCCGCCTCTTCCTCTCGCCCCATCTCAAACATGTCCACTTCTACACCGTCTCCAGTCTTTCGACCCTCCCATTGATTTGGTCGACACCTCTCGTCGAGATGATCTCATCTTTACCGACCTCTCTTGAAGACCTGACCTTTATTTGCGACAAGAGGAGAGAAGGATCCCTTAAGGATGCGATCTCTTCCCTTGTCTGTCGATGTGGGCCATCGCTGAGGCGCGTTCTGACTTCCATGCCCATCTCGGAGGCAGCTCTTCTCCACCTCATGCAACTTCCCAATATATCCTCCTGGAGGGCCGTCCAGGGACCTCCTCAAATCGTTCCAACGCTCATTTTCCCGTCCCTCCGCGAGTTCTACGTCGGCGACCAAGAGGCCCTACCGTGGTTGCAACTCCTCTCACCGCGCCAAAA
>Ga0307517_10006605_pt1 | contig 17110 bp, 6 predicted proteins | sample 23_EM_MG_FD_194515 | JGI IMG/M metagenome (GOLD analysis project Ga0307517, IMG submission 194515) | Populus trichocarpa ectomycorrhiza microbial communities from riparian zone in the Pacific Northwest, United States - 23_EM | ecosystem: Host-associated > Plants > Roots > Unclassified | place...
CGGCCCCACAAACAAACGTAGGCCCACACTAGTTCTATTCTGCTACAGTAATAGGTCGTGTCATCGTCTCATGCTAGAGCATTTGTTTAGGCAAGTGAGTTAATAATGGTGCCATCTTTAGATGACTGAAACACCCTTTGAAAATGCATGGATGTTCTTGTAAAGCAAGGGCCGATCTGGAAGTTAAGCCGAAAGAAGGAATCTGGAGACGCCCGACTGGAAATGATGGGTCTACACTGTATGATGGACATGACCACAGTTACCAGGCTCGGGCGGATCCCCATCTCTTACTACAGAGAGAGAAGCCTGGAGGCTGGAGATTCTATCTTGTTCGTCTTCTTCTAATTTAACGGAAATTTCATCTTATCTATATATAATATAACATTCGAGGACAGATTTTAAGAAAGGTTACGTATACAATTCATTCACCTAATCATTCTGCGACGAAATATCCGTGTAAATGAATTAAAGAAGAGACTATTGTATGTCATGCTTGAGGATGCTGATTAGGATGGAAAACTGATGGAACGGAGAAGCTCTTAAAATTGGGTTTTGTGCATGCATGACTCTGTCTGTATGTGGAAGATTGGTGACGTGAATATTAGAGAATCAATTAACGTTGGAGAAGTCTTGAGATTCGAAAAGCCACGTTCTTATCAAGAGGGATACTCATACTCTGTCCTAAGCACGGAATTTAACAAAATTTAGGTACCTAACACAAACAAGCAAAAGCGAAAGCGAAAAAAAAATACAAATCTTTGCTGTGGAGGAAAATTGTTGCGATCGGTTGTCAAAGATGAGCCAACTAATGTATTGTTCTTTCTGTAATTCATGCATGATTCTGTGTTAGTATAGAATTCATAGTTGTTAGGATATATTTATCATGTGGCAGCACAAAGTTTTTGAAAATAGAGTTGTGATTATTCGGTTTTGGCAATATATTGAAGTAAGTTTTGCAACTGGAGAGAGTCTGGCTTGTAAGATGAACAGTTTATTGTTATTTCAAAAAAGGCGTCAGTAAGAATTGTGTTCGAGGAGGTCTGGTGATGAGCACTTAACTCGATGTTTTCGATGTCTCGTATAATTGGAGGGCCTCTTTTAATCCAAAATTTTGAAAGAGTGAAGCATGATTGCTAGACCTAGAAGAACAAATATATTGGATGAAAAAACACACAGCGGACGAGGGTACTGTTGTTTTGTTGCTGCTGTTGATAAGACACTATTAGAAGTATATTATATATAGTGATATTTACTGGCAAAGTTTTTTATTATTAAATTCATGTGATTACTGATAAATTACTGATAGTATTCTGTTAGTAATATGCAATTTTATGGATAGAATTTTATATGGGTATTTTAGCGGTAATATATTAAATTATTTCAATGAAATTATTGATGAAATGAAATGAATAATGTGTTTTTAATGTGTATTTTATTTATAGAGCTATTCATAAATTTATTAACGACGGATTTACCTAAATATCATAAATCACTGATAAATATATTTTTTATAAATATTTTTTATTCATAATATTATTGGTAAAATAATCATAAATAAACTATTAGAATAAGTACCAATAGAAATTTACATTGATAAAACTGTTAAATAAAAAGTCATATGAAGAGCCATCGACAAAGAAGTTAGGGCAAAAAAGAAGTCATAAAGAAAAAGAGATAAGGCCATACGATGCCTTCTGTATCAAAAAGATAGCTCGCAAATGTCCAAAAAAAAAAGAGTCATGAGGAACTTGGTGACACTAGCAAGTGTCGTTTTTTTCCGACTTGGATCATGTTTGTGTGATCATTGTAATATACTTTAAAAGATTTGAAAAAAAATATTGTACATGTATTATGAATATAAATTTATTATACTGCTAACAGAAAATAAATTAATATAATTTTTTTATATTGTATAAAAGTTAGATAATGGTAATTTTTTGTTATTTTAAATTGGGTTAATTTTTTTTTATTAAAGCATGTTTTATTTTTGCATTTTAAAAATACATTTAAAAAATTAAATTTTTTTTATTTCTTTTCTTTACTTAAAATTAATATTTTTTAATATTTTTATATTATTTTAGCATGTAACAAACCCAAGAAACCAAACCCAAGACAATAGAGTCTGACTCGACCGCCATATCTGATATTATTAGATCTCATTGTAACATTTAAAATCATATTTTTTTTTTATTTAAAATAAAAATAATTATTAACCCTATCTATCATATCCAAGGTTATTAGATTTAGCAAAACATTTAAAATCATGCTTTAAATTTTTCGGTGCAATATGCTACTTCATCATTAAAAAAAAAAAAAAGCGTAAACAAAGTGTAGAAAGAAAACATAAAAAACAAATACAAAAAGGCAATTGATAATTCATTTTATGCTTATGGTAATTGATTCGATGGTTTGTACAGGTGTTGTTGACTGGGGCAACATCAATTTCTCGACTTCAAGTAGTAAAAACTAGTTAGCAGCTGCAGGCAAATCAATTTTCTTTTTTTCTTTTTTTAAATATAACGTGTTATTAATATGTTTTTTAATACCAAGAAAAATTTTAATTTTAATTTTAATTGGAAATTTAATATTTTTATTTTTATTTTAAAAAAATAAAAAATAATGTGTTAAAAAATATTAAAAAAATTATTAATATTAACTAAAGAAAAAAAAATTAAGAAATATATACAGATTAAGACACTTGCCGAAAAATCTCAAATTTTTTTTATTTAATTGTATGGAAATAATTTAGTTTTGTAAAAATAGTAATAAGTTAAATTCTATTGAAACAAAATATTTTGCTAATATAATTTCTCATTTTCTTATCAATTTATTTTCTATATTCTTTGTTTAATAAAAATCAAGTGCATTAAGAAAAAAAATGACAACTTAAAATAAGGATAAATACACATCTCTCTTATTAAAACTTTTTTATTTTATTAACATGCTCCATTTATTTTGAATTTTTTTTTACCATAACATACTCGATGTGAATATATTAAACAATACATCGCTCGCATGTTGCAAAATAAGACATTTTGAAAATCCTATGAAACTTGACTCATCTTAACAAGTTAATATAAAATGACTTGAATTGAGCAATTATTTATTATAGATTTCAAATCAAATCAGGTGAGATTTAACTCAATATGACCAGGTAAACCTACCTAATCAAAATACAACTCGGTCAAGACCTGATTTGACTTATTGAATTGAATAATATTGTTTTTTTTATTTGTCTAATCATGCAATAATAAAAATCGACATTAGCATGAAAGCAAATAAATAAAATCTTAAAAAAAACTATAAAACATTAATGTTATAAAGAAGAACACTTGTTAATGTTATAAAAAAAATTACTACAATCTAACTCCAAAACAAAGTAAAAAAAAATGATTGTATTTGATAAAATAATATTCAAAATAAATTCTTAATTAATTTATTTAAATGAATTGTAATTCAAATTGAAAATAAAAGTTGCCTGAAGGAAATATGAAAAAGGGACATCTTTCGTGTGAAAAGCAAAAATAAAATGGAGAAATAAATAGGAAAAAAAAAATAGACATTTAGACAAACAAACCCGTGACAGTAAATCAAATCGGAGACGGAAAAAAAACAACGAATAGCGGTGAAAAGAACCATGCTTAGGCGTTATCCTAAAATTTTGTTGCCGAGAAAAAATGAAGATTAAAAAAAATATACTTCGATAAATTAACTAAACCGCTTCTAATGTTTTGAGCTGTCAATGAGGGGACTTGGACAGAGCGAATGAAGGCAAACATTAGTGGAAACATTTTAAAAGGTCAAAGTTGATGGCTAGCAAAACAATGTTTAATTTTGTTATTGGCTTTTTAGATATTTTAAGCATATTTATTTTTATATTTAAAAAAAATTAATTTTTTTTCAAAATAATTTCAGATTGTTTTAATGTTAAAAATAATTTTATAAATTAAAAAAATATTATTTTAATATACTTTTAAATAAAAAACAAAAAATACTTTACAAAATAACCAAAATATAAAACATGTTCCTTTCTTGCTTTAACGTTGGTTAAACATTTTTTTCTTTTTTCTTTTTCGCTGTTTCAGCTTGTCGGCCAGTTCAGTTTTTTTTCTTCGTTTTAAGCATAAGTTTGCACAGTATTCTAGAAAAAACAACGAATTCTCTTAACGGTGAAATCTTTTTTTAAAAAAATACTCAAAACCTTGTATCAGATTGGCTCCCACCACGTGGCAAACTATAAAATTAGTGGCGAAACTTTAACACTTTATCTATCATTAGAGATATTCCTTTATATATATATATATATATATATACTTTGAAAGGTAGCCAATCGTAACAATCATAATCTGCATGATCAACATTTTAATTTCTCTTTTTTGGCAACAATGAATAGATTGATTTCAAGGACAACTTGTAAAAATATCATCTTGAAAAAAAAGCATTGTCTGACAAGCTTTTCAGCAGAATGCGAGAACCACGTCAATAAAAACTACAAAAAGAAAAAACACATAATGATGAATACCCAAAGTGATCAATTACATGCTGCAAGATGAGGATCTAAGCAAGTGTACAGAGAGAGAGACAGAGAGAGCTCAAATTCAAATTTGTAGTTGTGTAGATGTATGTTGGTCCCCAAAATAGAACCATATGGCTTTGGCCTAAACTTTTCCCACTACACCGAGTCTATTTGCAAGGTTTTCATTTTTTTTTCCTGGAAAATAGCAGCAAGTCTTTATTTGAAAATGTCTAGCAGAAAATAGAGTGTTTGTCTATAGAATTCCTATAGTTTTGTATAACTTGGTCTCCTTCCTTGAGTAGACAGTAGGCTGTAAAAGTAACTCTCATGCCCAAATTTGATAGTTTTATTCTAATATCCGAAATATAGGATTTGAAGCTAAAACTTGCGTGCTTTGAATATGCTAACAACAATAAACACCATCTCATATTAAGTATTCTAAATTAAAAATAGGAACCATCTTGTTTCTACAGTGATATTTGATTGAGAGTTTCTATTACGTTGTTTATTGATATATCTTACTTATTTTTGCGAAGCTTTCTTTATAGTTTTTTATTCAATGTTTTAGACGCTTTATTATTATATTGTTTTAATTAAGGTTGGAATTTTAAAGAATATTATATTTTGAAAAATTAAGAAATGCTACTAAGTTTATATATAATTTATTTTATGAGATTTAGCGTTGGTAAAATATCTTTATAATACTGTTTCTGCATTGTTGGCTATGGACTCGAAAATCAGGTGGTGACATTAACCCTTTAACATGAGAACGAGATCCTCTTTATAACCAAAGTTTAATAAGAAAATTATTCTATCGAATACCCTAAAGAAAAGATACAGCTAACAGACCATGATTCCAGCCTATTCTTCTTGAAACATTCCAGATGTCCTAAATTCAATTCAAAATCCTCCTACAAATCTATTCGTTAGTCTTATCATGATAGATATTCATCCATTTACGAAGTTATTTCTTCCCCTTCGTATTTGACGAAGAAGTAAAAGGCAAAGAATGGACAATTAAAAGAAAATGTCCTAGCCAGATACCAGCTATGTACAGTTAAACTAGAGGCTTGGATACTGCTCGACAGCTTTTTTTTTTATTATTATTAGTGTGGGGTGTTCGAGCCAGCTTGCGCGTAGCACGATTATTCTCCACGGCCCATTGAACATCTTGCAAGTCCAGTGAACAGATAAAATACCACGGGAATAACAGGCATACGCAGAAAAAATCGAACTCAGGACGGCAGAAAAAAACAAACCCCCACGTACCACTGGAGCACGACCCTCAAGCATACTGCTCGACAGCTTTTGCTTTGCTTGGTTGAAGATTTTGAAAAAGGGAGTTCGGACCGGGAGAAAAAAAAAGGGTAAAAGGTGTTGAAGAGTCAAGAATGCCTTTGGGCGTAGCCAAACCATCTTCATAAGGAACTCGAGTACTCTGCTGTAGAATTTTTTTTTTTTTTTCGTAATTGTTTTTTTAAAATATTTTTTAGTTAACACTAGCAAATAGATATAAAATAAAAAAATTATTTTTTTTTTTACTTTTTATAAGATTATTCTAGTTTCATGACCGGAATTACAAATTTTATAGGTTAATCTAATTGACTCGGATCATTTTTTTTAAAAGTTATTTTTATTTTATTACATCCTTCAACATTAGATTGATTAGGAAATAAACTTCATAATTTATTTCGGTTCACTTTCTACAAGATTATCCTAGTCTAATGACCCGGGTTACGGATTTAATCGGTTAACCCGAGTTGCTTGGGTTATTTTATTTATTTATTTATTAATTAGATTTTTTTTTAAATTTCATCATTCAATATTGAGTTGATTGAGAATTGAAGTTCATAATTTGGTTGAATTTACTTTTTATAGGTTATTCTTATCTCATAATCCGAGTCATGGATTTGACTGGTTATCTCGAGTTGATCTGAATTAATTTTATATTTTTTTATTTTAATATTAAAAAAAAATTTATCTTAAATATTTTTAATCAAACTAGTTTTTTAATCAATCGTTCATATTGTTTCTTGCGGGCAATCAAGTTACATCAAAAAAATTCCTTTTATTAAAAAACATGTTAAGGATGATCGAATATTTTATATATATATTTTTTAAAAAATTGATTAGACGCGCAGCTTAATTCATTTAAATAATCTACTACTTCTGTATCCAGACAATCATCAAATCGCCCTGCCAGATTGTCATTGATGTGAGCAAGATAGTGTCAGAAACTACAATCATTGAAAAATTAATCTATCCAAGTGGATTTTTCTACAGTAGTCCTGGAGTTCCAACTCATAGACAACGAGTGTGCGAGCTAAACCAATTATGAATACAGGTTAGGTGATCAACGAAAGCTCAAATTTGCTTTCATCTCTTTCAGTCCTCTTTCAAATTTGTAAGTTTCCTAGTTCTTTCAAGGGCTGTTGCTGGGAAAATCTTCTATCAATTGCATCCGACTACCTTGGACGTTAAGCAACTTTGCTCCGAATTGGGAACTTCGCTAGGACAAAGAAACAAAGGTCAAACAAGGTGGCCACGACCTTAATTAGCACTTTAGCAGCCACAAATATTATTTTTATCCAATAAAGTCTGCACTCCTTGTTCAGCACTCCAGGTAAAGCAAAATTGACCCTGTAAAAGACTCGGACCCCAATTTTGTTTTGTTTTCGTGCTTTAATTCCAGGTAATTTCTTGTGGTCACACACACAAGCACACACATATATCATTCAAGTGCTAGCATTTTGTTCTGTGTAAAATTATCGAGCTGCTGCGTTCTTCTTGATACTGTTTTTCATTTTAAACATATCAACTCCTACTTGAATTACCAAGAGTAGTCTGGAGCTTCTTTCCTCAAAAGTGTTCATATAAGTGGAGAGCACAGATGGAGCAAAATCCTTTCACACCAGATTTGTTAAAAGAGGGTGGCGATGAATTATCTGATATCTCACTTCGGCCATTGGATCTCTCCGATATAGATGATTTCATGGTTTGGGCCACTGATGCGGAAGTTGCTCGTTTTTGCACTTGGGAACCTTACACTAACAAAGAAGATGCCTTGAATTACATCAAAAATTATGTTCTGCCCCATCCATGGTTTAAGGCAGTATGCCTTAACAACCGGCCTATTGGTGCCGTTTCAGTGACCAAAAATTCAGGCTGCGATATCTGTAGAGGCGAACTTGGCTATGTTCTGGCTTCCCAGTATTGGGGCAAAGGGTTTGCAACAAAGGCAGTGAAGTTGGTGGCTAAAACTATATTTATCGAGTGGCCACATCTGGAAAGATTAGAAGCTTTAGTAGATGTACAAAATGGAGGCTCCCAGAGGGTGCTAGAGAAGGCTGGATTCGAGAGGGAAGGTGTCCTGAGAAGGTATTATATGCTGAAGGGAAAATCTCGAGACATGGTGATGTTTAGTCTTCTCTCTACTGATCCTCAAATTTGATTGTTTTGTGAATTATTGTGTACTGGTTTCATGATAGTGTGTGGAATGTTAATTGTGAGTGAAAAATGATTCCATCAGAGTGAGAAAGATTGCTTGGAAATGAATAAATTATAGAGATGTTTAATTATGTGCATCTTTTGTCTTTGGGTTTTTTTTTTGTAACCATGCCTTTGACAAAGCCTTCTCGAATTCAATCCCTATACTGGATTCTCACAGAGGAGGAGCTGGAGAGGCAGTCGCCCTCGTAAAAAAATTATTTTTTTCTAGAATATGTATAAAACATATAGTAATAAATACCCCCTCTTGAAAAATAAATCTTAAATACATATATTATAATTATAATTATATATGGATGTCTATATATAAAAAAGATTATAGGTGATATTTCCAAGCTTGTAAATAAATTTGAACTAGTAAATTTTATAATTCAAGAAATATTATTTTGATATAATAATTTGAGCATGAAGAGCTTGACAACATTTTAAATCGCAAAAAAATATAATTATTTTAAAATTATATCAATATTTTGCTGAAAATTTTCATTATAATATTGATTCTATAAGTGATGAGTTTTGTATGAAATATATTTCAAAATACTTGAGGGGAACAAAAAAATATAGAAGAATTTGATAAGAAAATCACACCTTTTGATGCTTTTGTGTTTTTTATTATATTTTTTACTTGGATTGTTAGTCCACAGTGCTCCTAGTCGGACCAAATTTACTAATAAATATTTAATTATATTTTTTTAATTTTTATTTCAATAGCGAATGTTTTAAGAATTTTTTTTGGGAGAGTCGAGATCCACAAAAACAATCTAAATCCAGCTTAAAAAGAATAACATTGAAATATACAAACCTGTATAAATAAAATTTATACAGGTGGAAACCTGATTTGGTTTCACTTGTATTGGTATAGAGACTGGTGAATTCATTTTTTAGGTAGTGATTATTTTTTAAATTATTATTTTAAATGCATTGAAATAATATTTTTTAATTTTTATTTACAAGAACACATCAAAAAAATCTATAAACCTTTAAAAAATTAATTTGAAGAAAAACAATAATAATCAACTACAAAAACAAATGAGCTATTCATTATTTTTATTATTTTTAATTTTTTTATTAACACATGTAATTTATATAAACCATAGTTACCATATGAAATAAACTTCAATACTTCTTTAACTAAATCTTATTCTACAAGTAACAAGGATTACTTTACTTATATATATTTTTTGGATTTACGGGGTGTCCGGGTCAGTTTGCGCGCACTTCGATTAATCCAACGAGTCCTGAAGTTAACGACTATGTAAGCCTTCAGTAGCCCTGAGGTTTGTGAGGCTCGAACCAGTGATCTCTAGGAAACAAATTTAGAACCTGATCAATTGAACTATACCCCTTAAATTTAATTTTTTATATTTAATACAAGTAATTGCTATTATTACAATATTGTATTTCAAATAAGGTTAGAAATCAAAATACTTTTCTAACTATACTTTATAATAATTGAAGTTAATTTTTAATCGTGAACATCAATAATAACAAATGACAACCAACGATAAAAACATGTAAAATTAGGAATCATTTGATATTACATGTAATTTTTCAGTTGATTATTAAGAGACTATCAAGAAAGGGGGTTCAAGTTATGTTATTTAAAATTTATTTATTTATTTTTATATCATTTTAATATATTGATACTAAAAATAATTTTTCAAAAATAAAAAATTATTATTTTAATATATTTTTAAATAAAAAATACTTTAGAAATCGGTCCTGTTTCGACCCCATTGCTATACCAAAGAAGATGGAAACATTAGAAATTATTGATTGTTTATCTCAAAAAAAGCGAATTTATTTGTAAATCACCATAGAGAAATTTAACAGTCCTCCACCCCTGCGTCACCACTCCACCGTTTTACCCGTGTACAGTTCGTACACAATACTTACAAAACCCCTCATCCTGAAGAGTTCGCTGTGAAAATTGAAGTAAATCCCACTCTTTCTTTCTAAACACTGAAAAACCTCCCAGCTCACCAATGGATCCACTCTCAGCACTCCGCGACTTCACCATCCGGGGTGACCTAGACAAAATCATCCGCATCAACGACGAATTCCGCTTCGGCAACGAATACACCTTCCCTTGCTCAACTAAAACCGCTTACCGCTCCAAACAAGGCAATCTCTACACACTAGAAACCCTAGTTTACTGCATCCAAAACACCAAAATCAAGTTCACCAATTACCTCCAAGACGCCCTCGCTCTCGGCATCCCCCCTGTCACTTACATCGACTGGAAACCCGTCAAAGAATACCTCTCCGGAAAACTCTCTTCTACCGACTCCATAGTTTTCCCTCTTCCTCAAGAATCTCAAAACCCTAATCTTAATTACCGCCCCGATGATCCTATGCTTCTTGATTCTCGAATCGATGATTCCGCCGCCGCCGACAAGGTGAACAATGGGAATGAGGGAGTTGAAAATCACGTTTCTTTGATTTACGCCAACGAGAGGCCGTTGAAGGATAGGGAGTCGTTGTTGGAGTGTAAGAATAGGGATTTTTATGGGGTTTTGGTTGCTTCCACGCGCCGTGAAGAGGAGAGGCATAAATTTGAGAGTCAACAGAGGAAAGATGGGTTAGTGGCGAAGAGTAGGTTGATGGGAACTGATGAGAGAGGAATTGGGTATGGTGGTGATGAGTTGGGCTATGATTCAGCGGCCAAGCCCAAAATGCATTCGAAAGGAGGGAAAATTGGGGAGGGGGTGCCCATAATTTTGGTGCCAAGTGCGTTTCAGACTTTGATTACGATTTATAATGTGAAGGAATTTTTGGAAGATGGGATTTTCATACCGACGGATGTGAAGGCTAAGCAGATGAAAGGGCCGAAACCGGAATGTGTTACAGTGCAGAAGAAGTTTAGCACTGATAGGAATAGAGTGATGACGGCTTATGAGGTGCGGGATAAGCCGTCTGCACTCAAGGGTGATGACTGGGATAGGGTTGTGGCAGTTTTTGTGCTGGGGAAGGAGTGGCAATTCAAGGATTGGCCCTTTAAGGATCATGTTGAGATATTTAATAAAAGTAAGTGAAGTTTTGTGCTTGTTGGATTGCATTGGTAGTTATATTTGGGATTTGTACTTAGCTGGTGATTGGTGTTGGCTGATTCTGTAGGCTATGCAAGAGTGTGATTCTTATAGTGTAATATGGTGTATTTAAAATACTATTTGGATTCAATTGGCATGACATAAATTGCTTAAACTTATGCAGTTATTGGATTTTTCATGCGGTTTGAAGATGATAGTGTGGAGTCTGCTAAGATTGTGAAGCAGTGGAATGTAAAGATTATCTCGGTGAGCACTTTACCCCTTTGATTAGACTTGCTTTGTCGGGTGGCACGGGCACCCAGTACTTTTACCCTGTCTCTTCCACTTCAACTGCCTTTTGCCATTTAGCAATTATCGGGAATTGGCATGTTACATGTGCAGATCAGCAAGAACAAGAGGCACCAGGATAGGGCTGCAGCGTTGGAGGTGTGGGACCGACTAGAAGAATTTGTGCGCTCACAATCACACACTTGAAGTGTGCAGACTTTTAGAAGTTCGTATGTATGCCCCCCCTCCTAAATCATATCTATATTTGCGTATCTTTGAATTTGACAAACCTATATCAGGGTATCCGTTAACATATTTCTGGCATATGGTGAATGCATTATGTTTGGACAGTGGGTTCAACTAATTGTTTTGACGCATATGTTGTTAGTGTGCTAATTATTATCCCCCAAATATCAGTTGCCACTTATTAATGAATGGATGTGGATAGAGAGTAGAAATATTGGAGCGAGTAACAGAAACAGTAGGGAAGCAGTGCTGGAAATGATTTGGGTTTTAATTTGGAATCTGATGGACATAATAGATGGAACTGTGCAGCAAAGCTGTTTCTGGCTCTCCCAAAGCTTATGGTAGGAATGTGATATAGCATTTCTGGTTAGATAATACGCCTTTCCATGCAAATCTTCTGTATTTCCTAGGTTTTTTTTTTCCTGTGATTTTGATTATAGGTTTTGATTGACTGTTCTGTGTGTGAATAATATACCAGTGCGACAGTTATTCTCGGTGACATGAACAAGAATACTTGTCCAAGCTGTAGCAATATGTAAATGTGGAGTATGGTAGTTTTCACCTTGGTGACCATCTTGTGGCACGACCTGAAGATTTTAATGAATAACCATTGATATCAATAATGCTGAGGATTCCATATTGATTGTCAGAGCAGATTAACTTTGCTTGAAGTGAGTGGATAATGTTAACAATTTTCTTCAAACTCATAATGGGGGTTGAATTACATGTGCTTGATCCTAGTTTCTATGAACATACTGAAAAGAAGAAACCCAAAGTTAGTTTGATAGGCACATGAATATTATCATGGATATTTGCAAAGACATTGTTTTTGGATGTGAGTTTTGAACATGTTCTAGAACCGTTGCTCAGCTATCAAATTAGCTTGTTTTAGCTTGTTCTTTAACTAGCCAAGTAAGAGCAATTGAACAGAGGAAACAACAAGGGTTAGACTGATGGTCTTTATTCTGTCTACCACCCTTCAATTTGCGACAGCTTGAACCAGGAAATCCTGCTTCATTCATTGGCAAGGTGATTGGCCAGTGTAATCATTCAAACTGAGTTTAGATGTTGCAGTTGGCTTCGTTCATCAGCCTATCCTAAGCTCAAAGAGAGAACCATTGGTGGCTGTAGATAATGCAATTGGAACTGCTTTAGTTGGGGCCTATAATTGTGCTTGATGTTCAGCATCTAGAGCTTTGTTACAAACTAACATTGCCCATGAAAAGAATTAGGATTTTTTATTTCCCATTTACTTCTCTTCATAGTCAATAGATTTAAGAAATGATAAAGTTCATGCTTTGAGTCTTTAACTGTGCTAAGATACAAGGGTTTTGCTGGGACTTTTAAGTTTAGTTAAAATATGGACAGGTTTTTTGAATGGTTTAACTGATAGCTATATTAATTTTAACTTGCCAAGAATATGGGTGGTTCAGTTCCTAATCCATTCCAAAATCGGAACTGATTCTTGTAGACTGGTTTGCCACCTATCATTTTTATAAATCTGTATTTTTAATGTGATCCGAGCTTCAAAACATTGTTTGTGCTGGAGTGTATGCCTGTCTTTACGCTAAGTATAAAATTTGAGGCATCTTTTTATGGGTATAGGTGTGTCAATGGAAACGATTTCATAACCAGCTACAAGCCATTCAAAGTGCAGAGGCATCGTGGAAGGATGGAAAGCGTGCCATGTCTGAATATGTGGATGTCATGGTCTCCTGTTGGTTTCATTTTGTGCAAGTTAACTTTCAGTGGTTGTTTGCAGCTGCGAGCTGGAGACTTTGGTTTTTGCGTGGATCTGATAATTTGTTAGACAGAATTTACAACAGAAGGTCTGTTCTAATGATGCTTTTCCTCTGTAATTTTCTTTATTTAGTGATGTAACTAGTGGCATTAAATTGAGGAATGTGACTGACATGGTTTGTTTCTTAGTAGGATATTGACTTCGGCACATATAATACTGCCAGATTAACACCTTAAATGAACTTGTTGATCGTTTTTTGTTATTATGCTATTCATTTCCGTTCTTTTTAGCTCAGCTTATGTTCAACTCCTTTTAAGTGACAAACTTTTAAACTCTCTGTTTAATGTGCTGTATGCATAGAACATAAAAAACTGTGTAATGTCCTTTATGATAGATCATAAATATGTCTTATTAGGAAGGGAAGAGAGCAAACGTCTCTTCAGTAATACAAAACTACACCAACCTTTGATGAGGTCGCAAAAAAAGTAAACAATACATGCACCCTCAACCGACGCTCTCGGTAATATATTATATCATACATCAATGACCAAGGATATGCAATGTGTAAAGTATAGTGTAAGTGTTGACTGGCTGGCTGATCAGAAAATCACTGTGAAGGTTGAACCATATGAAGCGGCAAAGAGAAGGAAGAACAGTAAAGAGATTGAGAAATCCAAGGAGCTTCCACCTGATGTTCCATCTGTTTGTGTTGATGGTACAGTTTTGGATGCCGTTCCTACACCAGTGAATGTCACCTTGAGCAAGTTAATAGCAAAACAGAGTCTAACATGATGAAAATCCTTTTATGAGGATCTATTGGTGTACAAGCATAGAATAACTTGATCAACCATATGCTGTGTTTTCATAGCAATTAATCATATGCAAGAAAAAAAGTTCGGTGTAAAGAGGCACCGACTTGTTTAGTTATTTTACTTTCAGTTGCACTATTTGCATATAATACTGTACCTGAAGGGGTGCTTGAAGCTTCTGGTGTTCCCGCAGGTGAGGCAGCTGGAGAGGCACCTGTCCAATACAATGTTATGAGTTGGCATCAGATCAGAATGAAAATTTTGAAAATGTTCAGTGATATTTTCCTTCTTGTGATATTTCTCGTTTATTTTAGTTCATTCTCATCCCTGACTGTCGTTCAGGGAGATCTAGCATCCATTCTTTCAGATTTTGGCAGAGTTTTGACAGGGAAACTCAAAGGTTTTTTTTTTTAGCTACGAAGGAGAGTTTCGAACTTGAAACCTCTTGGGGGAGGAGGGGCGCTATTGCCAATTGAGCTGTAGCTCATTGGCAATTCAAAGAAAGTTGAGGTTGCAAAGAGAGAAGTAAAATAAGTTCCAAGTTCCTTACCATTGCAGCTGCTGATAGGTGGAGTTTGCACATTGCAAGCACCAGGTAAGGCTATAGCCTGAGTTTTGTTGACCTCGATCCCTAGTGATGAGCCACCGCCATTAAGAACCTGGCACAAGCACTGGGGTGATGAGCGAACAACACTAGCTAGCTGAGTGCAGCATTGTGAGGATGGAGTTGAGGAGTTCCCTGTAATGTAATTTAGGCACGGTGACATGCTGATTAAAACATTTGTACAATCTGATTGAGCCATGGCTCCCGCCCAAAGCATGGTCACCAGGACCATGGTCAAACCCATTGACATCGCTGTGTGGGCCATTGAATCTCTTCACTTAGGTATTGGAAATGCTCGTGGAATGTGAAGATCTCTTGTAACTATTGAGTTTGATTAGCTTGATGGAACGGGGAGAAAAGGGTATGGCATTTATAGGGATCTGATGCAAGAACAGGTAAATTAGAAGATCCGTTATGTGGGTGACCAACTCTTCCTAATTTCCAACGGTGGGCGTTTTAGTCAACTAGGCCAGCTTGGACCTCAAGCTGTTCCTACTCGGAGACCCTGGAAATTTGCTGCGCGGCTTACATGTGGAGTTCTGAAGGTCGGCTCTATGGGTGAACAACTTCTACTGTCTGACGTGTCTTCTGGTACCAAGCAGCTTAGATGTACAATAAAAGATTCTTTTTAATTATCTAAATTAAAAAAAAAACCCAATTTTACTAATTGGATATATTATATAGTTTTGTATTATGAAAGGATTTTTTTTACATGAAAAGCTTTGTTTAATAAGAATACTTGGGCAATTAATTTTTTTTTAATCAAATACCAATACTAACCTGTTTAGCTTAGATTCTAAAGGCAAGTTGAAAGCCCACCATTTGAGGTAGGTTAAGCCACACGCACTTTTGAATGGAGACATATTGGGTTCATATGCTAGAGCTAATTTCTTTCACTTTTTAAAATTCTGTTCTTGTTTTCTTTTCAATTCAATCACTCTCGTGAGCTCTCAAGTCTCCTATACCGCTCTCCTACTGAAAGATTACCATCATGCTCTCTAGCCCAAGTGGACTTGCTCAAAGTCATTGCTGCCTAAGCGCAATGGGTTACCATCCTCGGTATTTGGGCCAGGTCCAATCACAGAGGAGTTCCCACTATTGCTTGACACCTTCACCTCGGCCTGCCCAATTCTAGCCGGTAAACATCTTAATATATTTTTTTCGAGTTACTAGTTTTCTAGTTAATAGTTATTTTTTGCCCAAACTTCTTAAAAAAAAGTACATGCAATCACAACAACCAATAGCAATACAAACCTCTCCATCAATGGTGCAACTCTTCTTCACATACCAAGGTACTATGCTCCTCAAGATAAGTTGAAGTGACAAAGGTCTGCAAGTACCTTCATTGCTAGGTAAAACAAAGTGCCAATTCAAGTAATTCAAGCCAATCCACGTAAGTTTAAGCCATTCAAACTCATTTTTCTTTCCGGTGCTCTTTTATGAACATTATCTTTATTCTCCTACATTTATTAGTTTAAATATTAGAGGATTTTTTATTCCAACATAGAACTTGCTTTTTTAAGAATAACCAATATCATAAACAAAGCCTCCATTCAAGTGCATAAGTTTTAGTCAATATACAGTCAATGAAAGCATAATTTAAATATTAGAGAGTCTTTTATTTCAATAAAAAACTTATTTTTTTTCAGAAATAACCAATATAAATAACAAAACCTACATTAAAGTCCATATATTTCAATCCAATACGCAATTAATGAGAGCTTAATCCAATCTTGAAGTTTGCACAACCTCACTAGTTTATGTTTTGACATTAAATTTCTTGTTTAAAATTAATATATGTGCAATTAATTTGATTTTCAATCAAAGATCAACACTAATATGATATATCAATTTTAAAAAACTCCTAGAGTAAAAAATAAAAAAATGATACACACACACGCTGGGCAAGTGATTTATCCTATGGGCTTCCCATCATCATGTCAACCTGCCATCTAATAAGAAAATTACTTCATGTTTTTTAATGGATGATGGTCCCTAATGCCTGACATGATTTTTTGAACATGTGAACATAATGTTTTAAATACAACATTAGCAGACTGAATCGGGTAATCTAGTGTTGTGTTTTTCAATAACTGGGCTAAACCCACTGTGAGTGTTCAAAGCTTGAGCAAACTACGACTCGTATCACTTATGATTTATTACTTGTTTGAGATTGTGATAGCGGTGACGGTTCAAACTATTTTTCGTTTAGAAATGCATCAAAAAGAAGTTTTTTTATTTTTTAAAAATTATTTTTGACATCAGCACATCAAAACGATCTGAAAACATAATTTTTTTTTTCATTTTAAGTAAAAATAATTTTTAAAATTTTTAAAAACATAGTTTGCACCACATTTCCAAACACATCCT
>Ga0307517_10006606_pt1 | contig 17104 bp, 17 predicted proteins | sample 23_EM_MG_FD_194515 | JGI IMG/M metagenome (GOLD analysis project Ga0307517, IMG submission 194515) | Populus trichocarpa ectomycorrhiza microbial communities from riparian zone in the Pacific Northwest, United States - 23_EM | ecosystem: Host-associated > Plants > Roots > Unclassified | place...
AGACAATCGCTCTTCTTCTCTCTTCCCCCACCAGCAACGCACTCAAACCTCTCCTAAGGTAAGACTTAGAGTACCTTGTGGTAGTTTAGAATATACCACCGCACCTGCTCAACAAAACGGGCCAGACAAGAGGACGGTTTTCATCATCTCGTCAAAGTATACTAGTTCATCCACACGAGGGGACGCCTGAACAAGACTAGGGGGGATGCGAGTTGGAATTGAACCCTTCGAACCTTGTAGGCCGATGTCCCACTGTTCAATAAACCGTGCAGCTGAGCTTGAACAGCCAGGCCGTGAATCAAGAGTTTGTCACCCTCGAACGGAACCCTCGAACGGAACATCGGCGGTGCACTGTGTCCGCGCTAGACGGGTAAACCGTCGTTTAACTCCGAGAGAGAAAGGCGAAGGACCGGGAATAAGTATCAATGGAGGGGGGCGACCCGTTGCATCATGCATCACGCAGCACCACCGTGATTCAGTGACTGGGCAATTTGATCCGTGGCCCGCTGAGGATCCACAATAGAAGGGCCAGAAAATCGTGAGTCGAGCAATCCTAGGTAATCCTCATCGCAGCCCCACCGTCCCCCAACGATTTTCCAGAGTCCAGACAGGCTCGCGTCCTCGCCATCGTTTGGACACGCCCAGACAATGAGTGTTGAGTTTGTTTGATTTGTCAATCGCACACGACGCGCCCCGCCATGGTCACGGTTGGCCACCGACACTCACGCGCACGCTTAATCGGTGTGACCTTGAGGCATTGCTCGGACACGGTCCTCACCAACTTCTATCAGCTTTCCGTCCTATATAAACTGTGCCGCACAGATGCAGGCTTTGCCTCCATCCGCTCCCATTGTCTCCCCCCCATGTCTGCCACCACACTCCCGTCTTCACCTCCACCGTCGGTCGAGCCTGATCAGGTTCACTTATCTCTTCCTCCCTCTATTCAACCGGAAGTCAAGACCCCAGAACGCGAACGCAGCGCTTCTCGTCTTGCGCCGAACACCACTTCCCTCTCCCACGGCTCACCCATCAGCCAGAGGCAGGAAAGCGATACGGACTGGTTCGAGGAGAGCGTGTGTGAGGATTATGAAGACTGCGTCCGGGAAGATCTCCGGAGCCGAGTTTTCGTTGATTTCGAGGTATTCATGAACCATGTCCTACACGTCCCCGGCGACTGGAAGTCCCAATGGGGACCGGCTATCGAAGCTGTCAAGGCAGACGACGAGTTCAAGAAACACCACAAGGAGTATCGCAAGCGTTGCAAAAGTTCTTTTTCACGGGAGAGCTCATTATACGAGACCCTGATGAATGCCGTAAACGCTGTTTTCGACGTTTTATCTCCGTCCAAGTCCGACGGCGTCTCCACAATCCCCCAGTACCATCATCCAGGGGGACTCCCTAGCGAGGTTAATAACCAACTCCACCACTCTTCCGACCTGGTCATCCCTCACAAGGATCCCAAACCCTCCGCCGGAGAGGAAAGCCTCCGTCTGGCAAACCCTCTCCACATCTTCGAAGCCAAACCATGTAGTAACGCCCTGTGCGACGGAGCGAATATGCCGAGACTGGTTGTCGAAGGTACGCGTGCGATGAGCTCTCCCCGTTTCTGGCCATAGCTTATATGGGGATTAGGGATCGATCCAATCTCAAACCACGCCCCCCTTCCCAAACCTCCGCGATATGTATCGGGAGGGTCCGGTACCCTTGTTGTTTCTGAGTCAAATTCGATGCCATCCAACCCCAAAAAACGACCTGCTGACGGATCGTACCCAATCGGCCAGCGGGCTACGAAGAGGTTCAAGACGAAATCCGCCTCACCCCAAGTGCTCGACGGCGATGCGAGCATTCGGACCGAAGAGGATTGGGGTAGCCCCACGTCGGAACCCGAGACTCAATGTCAGGTCGATCCAGCCGTTCGGGTCTGTCGTCACCTTGTGGAAATGCTCTCTACTCCCCTGCTTCGTTCGCACGCTACCATCAGCCTCGTCGACCGTGGTCGTCTCCAGCTCTATTACGCCAACCATTCGGCCATTCTCGTATCCTCCGCGATAGACTTTTTGCAAGGCGATGGAGTGGACAAGTTCATCGCCAATGTCATCGCTTTCCGCCACCTTTCACTCGAGCGGAACGGTGTTCTCGACGTCCTTGCCTCCGAAAGTACCGAGCGCGTGAAGAAATCAAATATTTCACAGGGCAGCAAGGTGGTTCAGAAAGGAAACCAGCTGAGTTTCCCAGGAAATGAGTCCCAAGCACGGTTCACGGTTACCCTGGGCGGCGTCATCTCCCGCGACCCGGCCACGATTGGAAGGTCCACAACAGTGCTTGATGCAACGTCTGACCAGTGGCCAAATACCGAGCTGGTCGTCAAGATCAGCTGGCCGGAATCTTGCCGGGACTCAGAGACGGATTTTCTCAAGAAGGCGAACGAGGAGGCGGAAAAGACGGATGGGAAGTGGGCCACTAAACATCTCCCTCGAGTTTTATTTGACGGGGACGTCATTTTCGACGAATGCTCAACTCTCGACTCGGTCGCACGTCTGTTTGAGAACGCCAAGTTCGTCAATGGAAGCCGCGCGTACAAACGACGCACCCTCCGCGTCATTGTCCAGGAACGGTTGTATCCTCTCAAGTCACTGGGGAACGTGAGGGACATTGGTCAGGTCTTCCTCGATATCGCGTGCAGTACGTATCTCTCTTTCGCCTCTCGATTGACATCTCATCTCCCTTTAGTTCACCGTTGGCTCTATGACCACCCTGGGATCCTTCATCGCGACCTTAGCCCCAACAATATCATGTGCCGCTTCGTTGAGGAAGTGAACGTCAAGGGAGAACCGGAGCAGAGGGTCTACGGGGTTCTTACCGACTATGACCTTTCGTCATGGAAGAAGGACCTCGAGGCCGACCGCACCGGAACCTCGCGACAATGGACCGGAACCCCGCCCTACATGGCACAAGAGCTGCTCAAGGGGACAAGTACCACCCATCTGTATCGGCACGACGTTGAATCCCTTTTCTACGTCATGTTGACGATGGGCGGGAACCATACTATTGAGCCCGCGGGGGATGGAATCAACAAGGAGACGAAGCGAAGGGTGGTTTTACGAGAGGGAAAGCTTCCATATGAAGATTGGTTTAACGTGGCGAGCTACACCATCCTCGGTTGTCTCAAGAGAGGTTTCTTTTTGGAAATGCCGGACATTGAGTTATCTCAATCTTTTGAGGACTTTCGTCCGTGGTTACGGGTCCTTCGATTGAAGTTTACTGGAGGGTTCGCACTCAAGTCTATTCACATGGTGCAGAAGGAAATGCAACAAAATGCTGGAAGCTCCGTAGGTACAGTCACCCCGTTCGACGACGAAACATTGGGAGACTGCATCGAATATCACTCCATCATTGAGTCAACGAGCCAACTAACAGGAGAGCTTGAAGGGCTCATTATCCGCTACGACCCTACATCAATATGTTTAGTTAAAACCTTTAGCGCAGGCGTTTGCAACATGTAACACTATTTGGTACATGTGTGATTACGCTAATGGCAGGACTTAAGTTTCGGTTCTACGAAGAGTCGTTTTGTGCTGCCGGCTTCTTATAACGTTTTGGAGTAAGTGCGCTGGAGTCAACATCCAGCCGTATTTGCACCCCCAGCTTCCCCCCCTCTCCGGTGGATGAGAATCCGTGTGTACGGAAAGCCAGTAAGTACAGGGGAGCCCTCCCCGACAACGATTAGTTTGCTTCCGTGCTTGCGCTCAGCTGTTCCGCAACCCCAAACCTCGTGAAGCCGTAACATGCGTAAACAAACGAACAAACGACCAGAATACAGGGGTAAGCGGTAGTCTAGAATATCAGTTACGAAGTCGTTGGAGATCAAGCTTCAACTTCCGTTGGTAGATCCAAAACACCAGCAGATCCACTGGAGCTACCCTCAGAGACGGCCATCGTGAACCTTATGACAATTTCCAGGGTCGGCTTTCTCCTCTCCTTCGTGTCCCGAACTGTCGCTCGCATGGCCCAAGCCAAGGTACCACAACGCCTCCAGTCCATCCCTCATTCATCTCAAGCTCTCCTCACCCACCCAATACTTCCGACGCATTCGTGTTGGCGACCTGATCCTCCTCAGGTAACACCACCGCGACCATTCCTCCCTCACCTAAATCTTCTTTCCATGTTATACACTCGTTCCAGAAGTGCCTCCCTGGGGCCCCGCGCGACATCCGGGACACAACTTGTGAGGTACCATAGCCGCTATTCATCGGCACCGCTGGGGGTTTACCAGAGGAAGTTGTATGCGGTCGACGGGTGCTGCAGAAGGAATTTGATCGAGTCGATGAGAAGGACTGCCGTGACTTTCTCTACGGAATAGTTCGGACATGGTCCTACACCCGTGATTCGGAGCGGCTGGAAGCGAGACGCGACACAGGACAAAGTGGGGACAGTAGGAGGTTGTTCTGGGGGTTGACTATCAATGGATGCCTGAGCCTCAATCCCGGTCTCTTTTTGAGAGATTCTTTCATCAGGAAAATATGAGGTTGTCGTTGGGTGCTGACGCGGGGGCGTCGGCTATATCAGCACTGGCCAGTGCTGGTGGGTGCCGATTTTGTGCCGGGGAATGTTAGGGGTCATTGTGCATTTCGGTACTGATTGGTGTTTATCAGTACCGACCAGTCCTGAAAATCGACCTGTGTCTCTGAACAGTACTGACCAGACCACACTATTTTTTTCTGACGCCTTAGTTGGACCGATACAGAACTCCTCGCATGATCACCTATCCATCTATCGAACGGTGTTATTCATCGTAGTGCTGAGAAATCGTATCAGCATCTGACCGAGAAACCAACACAACGGCGAAACCTGATCCCTAGCTATCTCCGTCGTAAACTCATCGTCGCATTCAGCACATTGGAAGCGATGTTTGGTGTCCTAGTGCTGCTGGAATATCGGAAGACGCCTGCGGAGCGGCACCCCGAATTCACGGTCGCATTCGGAACTACTAGGGTTCACATGTTTCGCACCGTGGTGCTGTTTATTTCGTGAGATAACCCAGCACAGTAAGGGAGGAACGCGTACTTGACCTGCTGCATGCCGAGGCCCAAAGCTAGACCCACAGATGGCCCATACGAATGTATGTTTTGCCCGGATATGCTAAAGTGAGAGTATCAGCGACACGGGGACAAGACATAGCTATCGAAGGAGAATCGGCACAGGTCAACGCGTTGGATGAACCGGGAGAATCCACGGATGGAGGACATCCGAAGCGCCCTTGCCAAAAAGACCGTGACAATCCGCTGAGTCGGTGGTCAAACGGTGTGGTCGCCCACAACATCCCCTTGCGGGGAAACGGATAGTGGTAAAACATCAAGGGGAATCATTGAAAGGGGTGGCCAGGGCATAGGCAGCAGCGCTACATATACGCGACACGTATCAGTACATTTTTGAAGAAACCAGATTACTAGGACGACGCGGCCCAAAAGCGCAGCACCGGGAGGTAGAGCGCTATGACCAAGAGATAATGCTCGAAAACAGGTTGAGTACCTTCAGAATTCGTCATTAAGAACTCGTCGGTTGCGAAAGATGATTACAGGGAGTTCGCGTAGTTCACCCGCAGTATTCTTGGAGATATAATCGTACAACGTCAAATTGAAATCGGCAACATTATTGACTTTGCGTGGGGCTGCGAGAAGGTCCCCAGTCAGAGAAAGTTCGAGACACCGGGGTTAAACAAAATGCATGACCTCCCACCCTGGTGTAAAAACGAACCTGGGTAGGTTACACCCAACGGTGTCGAATGTCCCGCCACGGTAGCAATAACTCCTGGCGTCGTAGTGATCCAATCATGGAATGTGTCCTCGTGGCCGGCGCGTGTCTATCCTGCAAAAAACGACGACAAACTGCACTTTTACACACCCCATCTACAACAATAAAATCATGCGAGCTTTCCTTCCGAAACGACGTTTAACGGCAAACTCAGCGGAAATCGGAACAGGCCCATGTACGATTCCCGACTATTCCCGCAATTTCAGCCCCACTGATTGTCCGCAGCGAAGAGGCAGAGACTCATCGATGTTACGAAGGCGCTTTTAGACATCGCAAAAGAATCGGCTGATGCGTTTCCTCCCCTCAAGTCGTGTCTGGGTGGAATCAACGCACTCATCAAACACTACGAGGCACGTTTTCACGGGATAATATCCCTCCGCTCCGCTAATGGATTCTGCACGACAATTCCAGGACGTGAAAGACAAGCTAGAGGGCCTGGTCCCCTGGGTGACCAAGTTGAAGGACACTCTGACGAAGGCCGACGCCAAAGACGATCGTGAGGAAGTGGAGAGACGAGCACAGTTAGCAAAGTTCGTATCGCATCTCTGGCATGTTGCCACGATAAACTGATCTTCTACAGGTCCTTGGATGAGATCGAGAAGAGGGCTCAAGCATTGTCGGAGAAAGGGACGATGGCCCGGGTCCTCGACAAGGCGCGGGATGCTTCGGCGGTCGTCAAGCTCGTTGATCAGCTTCAGAAAACGATCATCATCTATCAAGTGTGTGCTAGGGACCGTCAGGCTTGAGCGGCGCTGATACGAGTGACTGCAGGTGTCTCAACAACAATCGATCCACAATCAAGTCAAGCAATTGACGGTATGTTTCTTCGCATTGTGTTCGCTCGGAACTGACGGGCTGGCTGCTAATTCAAGACTTCGTTTGATGCATTTCTGAAACTCAATGAGGTGGGATGACTCGGACGCGTTTCGGGGCGCACGCTAATGGACTGCCATCGGTAGGGGGCTCCAGAAGCGACGGGAAGGTTCAAGTCTGTCCTCACACGGTTGGATAGACTTAGAGCGACGGTGGATGGTGCGGGCAATGGAGATGAGTTGAAGCGACGCGTAATCCTATTTGAGTGAGTATCACCCGTCCTTCACAAGCGAACGCCCGTATTAACCCCATCCCAGAGCTCTCGAGGGTATCAGGGGCGAGCTGTTGGAGATATCCGACCATTGCAGTGCTCCAGATTACGAGAGGAACGAAGCAGATGTCCGTGCTGTCTGCGAACTCGCAGAAACCCTCAGAGACGCAATTGTCGAATATCAGGTGAGTACCAGTCCAGAAGTACCCCATTAGCTAGTAGAATCATTTGCTGATACAGTGAATAGTTCGCACAGCAAAAGGCAATGTATGACCAGAACTGTCGATTGATCGTAAGTTGGCGGCTGCTTTGTTTGAGAAGCTGCAATGTGCTGACACACTGTCACAGGATGCAGGTCAGATACGTTCGCACTTTTAGTTAACAAACGCGCTCACGGTTCGACAGCTGAGTTACTGGCACTGAACACCTCCACCTGCCCCCGTGCTCGCGGAGCGGGATATCAACACGGGGATCGCCAGGGTTGCCTGACAGGGACACGGGAGGATATATTGGACGAGATCGAGTCCTGGACGAGAGACTTCGATAAGTCGCCTGTCTACTGGCTAAACGGACTCGCCGGGACAGGAAAATCGACAATCGCCCAGACCACCGCCGAGCGTCTCTTCGCTGACGGACGGTTGGGAGCATCATTCTTTTGCTCCCGCGACTTCAAGGACCGCAGTGACCTCCGCCTCATATTCCCCACCATTTCGTTCCAACTCGCATACAGGTACTCCGATTTCCGATCCGTCCTCGTTTCTCTCCTCCAATCAAATCCGGAAATTGGATATGAGTCACTCCACAACCAGATGGAGAGCCTAATTGTCGCCCCGCTGAAGGAAATGGGCATTTCGACGGTGATAGTAATTGACGCACTTGACGAATGCATGGATAATGAACCACAATCCGTCATTCTTTCTGTCATGGGGCGATTGGTCGAGGAGATTCCGAAGGTCAAGTTCTTCATCACCGGCCGACCAGAGCCTCGCATCCAATCCGGGTTCCGCCTTCAAATCCTGAGGCCGCTAACCGAGATCTTTGTTCTTCACGCAGTTGAACATTCTATCGCCAACGCAGATATCCGGCGATTCCTCGAGACTCGGCTTTCCAATCTTGCCCAACGATTTAATCTTGACAAGTGGCCAAGCGAGGAACACATGGATCTGCTCTGTCGACGAGCGGCTGGACTTTTTGTTTATGCCGTCGCAACCGTCAAGTTCCTTGATCACAAACTCTACCCCCCGGCACGACGACTGAATGTGATTTTAAACCTTCCAGAATCTACCATCCATGAAGGGCGGACAGAGTTCAAGAGTAACACAACCCTTGACTCTCTGTACACCTCAATCCTCCAGATGGCCTTGGACTTTGGTGGTGAGGACCCTGAGGCAGACTCCAAGGCCCGGTCAATCATTGGCACTGTCATCATGCTTGTCAACCCCCTTTCCCCATCAGCAGTTGCTGAACTCATTGGCCTGGAGGCTGAGGAGGTCATGAGAATCCTCACATTTGTTCAGTCACTCCTTGTGCTCAATGAAGACCTCAGTCAGCCTGTAAAACCATTCCACAAGTCATTCCCAGACTACATCACAGATCCATCCCGCTGCCTCAGCAAGAGGTTTCACATATCCCCTGACACCCTTCACCACCAAACCACCCTTAACTCCCTGAGTTTGATGAATAGCTCCTTGAAATGGAACCTTCTGTCACTCCCAGACTATGCTTTGAATGCAGAGGTTAAGGACCTGGAGGAGAGGATTAAGAATCACATCAGTCCTGCCTTGGAGTATACCTGCAAGTCCTGGTATAATCATCTCACTGGAACAGAGGAAGATACTACCTATATTCTTGGTGCTCTCCATATCTTTCTGGAGAATAATTTTCTGTCATGGCTGGAGGTGCTTAGTGTCCTTGGTGCTGCAAGGTATGCTGTTATTGCATTGGAAAAACTTATGCAGTGGCTTCCAAAGGTTTGTTTGTGTCTACTTTAGAACACTATATGTTATTAATATCCCAAATCAGGTAAATGGGGGAGAGCAGCATCTCAATACCACAAGAGACTACTTCCAATTTGTCACCAAGTTTTTTGAAATCATCAAGCTTTCTGCTCCCCACATTTACCACTCTGCACTGGAGCTTTCCCCTCAATCATCAATTGTCCGAGAGAAATACTATTTCAAGTTCTTCCAAGATCACAAGCCAAGGGTGATATATGGGGTTTTCAGTTCATGGAAACCTGCAGGTATTGATGGCAATTATGGGTCTTATACCTGGTCACCTTGTGGTCAATTCTTTGCAACACAAACATCAACCTCTGTGGAAATCCGGGACACTCTTACCCTTGATAAATGTTCCACCCTTCAGCCCACCAAGCCCATCCCTGAAGACCTAAAGCCAATTGGCCATTCACCAAGTGCACTTGCCTACTCACCAGATGGACATTCTCTGGTTGGTTGTTTTGGTTCAGCAGCTACCATCTGGGATATACAAACGGGTGGAGTAATCAAAGAGATTGAGTGTGGAGCTATAGATGCCTCACCCAAGTCATTGGTGTGGTCATTGGATGGGACAACAATTGGTGCCCTTTTTCCAGCAGGGGTTGGGAGCTGGACTGTGGTTACATGTGATATTGCTTCTGTAAAGGTATCAACTTGTGCAGTCCAATCACCATTTGAACCATACCTTTGGCTACATGAGAGCTCTATTTGGATGATGGCAGTATCTGGGAACAAAACTACAATCAACACCTCTGAGATTTGGCCTACCACTTTTGGTTATCCAGTCAAATCATACTCCACCAGTTATAATATCAGTGATGACCCAGTAATGCACCAGGATGGATTTATCTCTGGGAATTTTCATGGTGGGATGCTTTGTGCCTACAATATCCACACCCAAAGGTTTATGTTAAGTGAACCTGGGCTCTTTACTTCAAACTGCTTTTCTCCTCGTGGGGGTTTATTTGCAGCTTCTAACAGGCATGAAGTCTGTATTTGGAGGCTTGAGGAGTATGGACGGTATTATCACCAGCAGAGGAAGTTCCCACTTTGGGAAGCCCTTGGAGACACTCCAAGAGGCCTTAAATTCTCACCAACTCCATCATCTTTGCTCATTTCAAGAGATGGCTTCCTTGAGGTGCAGCTTTTAGAAGGTTCCATAACTCATACTCCTGAAAAGACTATCTTAATTGAGTTTTCTACCAATGGTACCTATCTTGTAACTGCATTCAAGGATGAGAAAACTGTCACAACCACCAACCTATATAACAGCCACTCACAGTTTATTGTCATCAACTTTCCAATACACCAGCTGATTCTTGCTAGCAATATCCTCTTTGTGTATGGACCAGGTGGGTATGTTGTAGCATGGAGACTTACAGTGGAGGGCACAGTGGATGGAGCCTCAGACATCAGAAGAGTGGGCTACCACAGCAGATATTGGACTAGAGTACGGACAGTGGATCATAGACTCCAGGTGGATTATCAGATTGATGTTATCAATGGTTCTGATAACATTGCTTACTATAATGTGGAGACTCGGGAGGAGCTTGAGCCTGTAGTGTCCAGCATACCTTTACCTTCCTTACCCTCACAGAAAGACTTCTACCATGGCTCAAAGAGCATAGACTTCAGTACCTGGCCTTCCTTCAGTGGTTATGACCTTGTTGAGTATAATAATCACCACTCTGAGGATAATTTACCAGCCTCCACACCCTGGTGTCAGAAAGGGTGGCTTATGTATCCTGAAGGAGAGTATAAGCACCGACTTTGGCTGCCCACTCATTGGAGGACTAAATGGGAGGAGGCACATTGGCTCAACAATATCAAAATGGTCAGGCTTGTTATAGCCTCTGGCAAAGTTATCATCAAGCTCTGATTGAAATCCCCCCCTCCAGTACACAGATGGAAGATTTAGGTAGCCCACAATGCTAGCAAACACCTTCATATCCTCCTTTGTATTTCTTTCTTTGTATTATTCTAGCTCAGTGGTATTGTATTGTCATCTCTGATTTGTGTTGTAAACTATATTTGTGGTATGTACAATCTGGTTATCAAATACATCACTTAAACTGTTCAATCCCCACAACATGTAAGAGGCCTGGAAGATGCTCTATCCTCATGACCAGGCTTGGGCAATTGACCAATGAAACACACTATAAAACACACCTCCTGACATTGCAAGTGTTGGTCTGCAGTTGAGTCCTCCTCATGGATTTTCAACCAGACTCAACCCCTGGAGTAACAATCACCATTGAGTCTTCCATAGATGGGCCAGACAAGAGGGTGATTTTCATCACCTCATCAAAGTATACTAGTTCATCCACATGAGGGGATGCCTGAACAAGACTAGGGGGGATGTGAGTTGGAACTGAACCCTTCAAGCCTTGTAGGTTGCTGTCCCACTGCTCAATAAGCTGTGAGCTGAGCTTGAACAGCCAGGCCATGAATCAAGAGCTGTTGGTTTGTCACCCTTGAATGGAACACCAGTGGTACATTGTGTCTGTGCTAGACAGGTAAACCATCATTTAACTCCGAGCAGGAAAGGTGAAGGGCCGGGAATAAGGATTAAGGGGGCAACCCTGGGAAACCCGTTGCATCATGCATCATGCACCACCACCCATGAAACACCATGATTCAGCGACTGGGCGATTTGATCCGTGGCCCACTGAGGATCCACAATGGAAGGGCCAGAAAATCGTGAGTCGAGCAATCCTAGGTTATCCTTATCGCAGCCCCACCATCCCCAACCATTTTCAATATGCCTAGATTGGTTGTTGACAGTAAGCACGCAGTGAGTTTTTTCCGTCCCTGGCTATAGCTGATATGAGGAGTGGGGATCGATCCGGTCTCGAACCACGCTCCCCCTCCCAAACCTCTGCGATATGGATCCGGGAAGTCCGGTCCCCTTACCGTTTCCGAGTTAACTTCCGCGCCGCCCAACCCTAAAAAATGGTCTGCTGACGAATCGTATCCAATCAGCCAGCGGACTACAAAGAAGCTCAAGAAGAAACCCGCCTCACCCCGAGCGCTCGATGGCGATGCGAGCATTCAGATCAAAGAGGATTGGGGCGGTTCCACGCCGGAACCCGAGACTCGATGCCAGGTCGATCCAGCCGTTCAAGCCTGTTGTTACCTTTTGGAAATGTTCTCCATTCCTCCGCTTCGTTCACACGCTACCATCAGCCTCGTTGACCGCCGTCGCCTCCAGCTCTATCACGCTACCCATTCGGTCACCTTCATATCCCCCGTGATAGACATCTTAAAAGGCGACGGAGTGGACAAGTTCATCGCCAATGTCAGATATTCTGCACGACAACAAGCAGTGATGCAGAAAAGAAAGCAGCTGAATTTCCTAGGAAATGAGTCCCATGTATAGTTCACGGTTACCCTAGGCGGCGTCATCTCCTACGACCCGACAGTGATTGGAAGGTCCACAATGGTGCTTGATGCAACTCCTGACCGGTGGCCCGGTATCGAGCTAGTCATCGAGATCAGCTGGCCGGGTTCTTGCCGGGTCTCAGAGACCGATTTCCCCAAGAAGGCGAACGAGGAGGCGGAAAAGACGAATGGGAAGTGGGCCACTAAGCATCTCCCTCGAGTTTTATTTGCCGGGGACATCGTTTTCGACGAACGCTCAACTCTCGAGTCGGTCGCACATCTGCTTGAGAACGCCAAGTTCGTCAATGGGAACCACGCGTACAAACGACGTACCCTCCGTGTCATTGTCCAGGAACGGTTGTATCCTCTCAAGTGACTGAGGAACGTGAGGGATATTGGTCAGGTCTTCCTCGATGTTGCCTGTAGTGCGTGTCTTTCTTTCGCCTCTCGATTGATATCCACTTATCCTCCCTTAGTTCACCGTTGGCCCTACGATCACCCTGGGATCCTTCATTGCTACCTCAGTTTTAACGACATCACGCGCCGCTTCATTGAGGAGATGAACGCCAAGGGAGAACCAGAACGGAAAGTTCGCGGGGCGCTCGCCATCTACGACCTTTCGTCATGGAAGGACCTCGGGACCGACTACTGGCGCAAGAACACCACAGCAACGTGAAGTCCCTTTTCTATATCTTGTTGATGACGGGCAGGTGTCATACGATCGACTATGCGGTGGGCAGGACCGGCAAGGAAGCGGGCCGATTGGGGGTCATACGAGAGGGAAACCTTGCATATCACAAGTGGTTTAACGCACAGGACTACAACGCACCTGGTTCCCCCGGGGGGGATTTCTTTTCGAACGTGTGGGGCGTTCGCTTATCCCAATCTTTTGAGGGCTTTCGTGTATGGTTGCTGGTCTTCCAAATTACTTCTCGGGCGGTTTCAAGTGAGAATGCCTACCAGAAGCGGAATCAAGGGGCCGGAGGTTCTGTAGGTGGATTTGTTCCGTTCGACAACGAGATGTTGGGAGGCTGTATCGACTATCCCACCCCCGTTGAACCAATCTGTCGCTGAATAGGATAACTTGAAGGATTCATTATCCGCTACGACACTACATCACCTTCACTTTGAGCTCCGGGTGGTGGGGCTCGAGTTTTTTCTAGTGGGCACTGCTCCCCTCTCCTCTCCTGAAGGTCAACACCTTCATGCACAGAGAACCGTTAGGTATATGGCAAGCGGTGTAGTCCAGAACATCAGTTACAAAGTCGTTGGGGATCAAGCTTCAAGGTCTGTTGGGAGGCCCAAAACAATGGATGAACCGTTAGAGGTACCCCCGACGGAGGCTGTCTCCAGCATTGTCCCCCCCTCCCTTGTGTCCCAAACCGTCGCATTATCAAGATACCTCCAATCCATCCCTCTTCACCTCAGGCTTTCCTCACCCGTCAAATACTTCCGAACCGCCCCCGCATTGACGACCTGATCCTCCTCAGATAACACCTCCGCGACCCACATCATACACTCGTTCCAGAAGTGACTTCCTGTCATCCCGTGCGACACCCGGATCGCGACTTACGAGACACCACAACCGCTGTTCATCGGCACATTTGGGGTTCGTTAGAGGAAGTTGTATGCGGCCGACGGATGTCGCAGAAGGAACGTGATTGGGTCGACGAGAAGGGCTGCCGTGACTTTCTCTACGTGATGACTCGGACACAGTCCTACACCCGTGGCTCGGAGCGACCGGAAGCGAGATGCGACACAGGACATGGTGGGGGTAGCAGGAGGAGGTTCTGGGGGCTGATTGTTAACGGATGTCTGAGCCTCAATCCCGGTCTCATTTGAAAAGACTCGCCGGTCGGACTGATACAGAACTCCCACGATCGCTCATTCTCCTCCCCAACACCACACGGAACTAGTTTTCTTGATCGGCTCCCACCTCCACTTCCAATTCGCGCATCTCACGATCACCGAAACCGGACAGGGGCTCGACGTACAATGACACGACAGACGGAGGATTTACGGCTTCGCATCGAAAGACCCCGCTCCGCCGTACGTCATAAGAATGATTTCATCGATAATCGCGCCCTGGCGCCGGACACGAGTTCGTGACTAAAAGCTCGCCTTAGACGTGAACGGTCCTACAGAGTTAACCCCATGATCTAGAGCTAAATTTCTTAGCTTAGCTATCCGTCATATGTCGTAGGTGGGGCTTCGCACCACACAATAACTGAGAGAGATAAGACGACGTGAGGGGGTGAACCTCGGAGAAATAATAGTATTATCTGAACAGTGACGAAGGTACATTCCATCTCTCACCGTTCAACATGTAGATACTGAATGCATCTTCCATACGCCTCACCCGCCGAGTCGCACGCGTGTGGTCTTTCACGTCGGTAAGTTCCAGACGAGGATATTCTTGCTTCCGGGATCACGGAGCGGCGCTCCGCGCTGCAAGTAGATCAGCTCTACCTCTACATTCGATGTTCAATCCTTACGGTCATCAAACCACCCTTGGCTGGCTCAGCTACCCCCGGTCCGGGGGTCAAACAAGAGGGGGAGACAGATCGAAACACGGAAAGGTCGCGAAGGCCCTTTTCATTGATAAGATAATGATCACCGAACGAAATTTTTCAACAAAGCACAAGGATCATCTTCTCTGTGTGGCGTACCTGACGTCCATTGCAGAAGTTTGAATTATTCGATCAAACCGTCGTGCGACCCAAACAAAAAAAAAAAGACGCAATCTCCCATCCGAGGCACTATCCCGGACTCGTACGGGTGATGGATGATTGCACGAGGCACATCATCTTTACCACGCCGCTCGGGTTTTCAACAGGATTACCCATAACTTTGTAAATCTGTATCATCAAAGGCATCAAATGAATAAACGTGGCGAAAGGCACCCACGCACGCAGAACAAACAAAAACCCAACCCTCGTACGATTTGTATAAGACAGGTTGACGGGTGGGCTGATTGAACGAATAAGCCTCGAAATGTTCAAGACCAATTCGCTCGTAGCGCCTACGCAACATTCCACCTGTCGTTCAAATGCGACCCCACCTAACTTTCAACAAACAGCTTCCATCTAAACGGTACAAGCACTCACGATCGTGATCCGGGGATAGAACGACAATTGCGGTCGAGATAAAAAGCCTAGGAAGACGTGCTACCCATCTCGAGACGTGGGTCGTCCCAAGAAGATATCGCCTTGAGGAAATCGCCGGGCTTCATCTCTGCTCGACGCGTGGCCACAATCGGGCCTCGTGGCGAGCCACGCACAAACGAAGACGTGCACATAACCAATCGGGACACAAGTCGCCACACGACCCATACAAACCTATTGGGACGCAGTTCACCACCCTGTCTGCACTGTCAATACAGCTCGCCTTAGCCTTTCATATTCCGTCTAGTACAGTAAGAATAGTTCCCTTCATTCCGCGCTCCGACAGCTAGGAAGAATGATTCTAGGAACGTCCCACTTCATAACAATCTGTCAGCCGACTACATTCAAAGACAACGACGAGGGGGGTCACCAGGACTCATCATCGAGTTCCATTCAAAAACTTAACAAACCGATACCGAACAACGATGCCTCCTGCCTCCCTGTACCAGCGTGTTCCCGCACCACGAAAGGCAAGTTCCATTAAGGGAAAGCACAGTTAGGGGGCGGTGAGGAGTCAGTCCAGCCGCCTCAATTCCGACGATTCCTTCGCCCCGGCGTGCATCGAGGTATCGGAGATGAGCGCCAGGAAAGAAATATAAGGTTTGATGGATGGGCGGATCGCGTCGCGTTGAAAAGGCGTGAAAGCAGTATCGGGTTTTTCCTTGCACCGGGAGAAGACGTTGCCTGGGTCCTTAAATGAGCGATCGTGATCACCTGAGGTCAGACTTGTCAGGACGCAACGCGAGAGTGACGCTATGAAGAAACGACACGCCCATGATACCTATCAGCTGTGGGATCGTTGGTACTTCGGATCACTGAGTCACCCGCCAGCGCGAATGTAGACGCTGACCCACATCAAAGATAGCTCGAGCTGAGATATCAATTTGAGTGAGAATCAGAAATACCCTTCGTGCATGACCAAATCCACGCTTACCCGGTGTCATGAATCATCGAGAGCACGATCCATAGTAAGTAATGTGGAAAAGGGGGATTACGCACCTCAATGCGTGCGCGTGGGTCCGAGGATCACCAGCAGTTGGAAACACTCCTCCCGCGATCCACACAACCCGCATACATCATTCATTTCAGAATAGAAACACAGATATCCTGCAAGTGTTTTGCTCCCCTGCACGAGGATACCAAAGTGACCCGATCGTCCCACACGATGCCGCGGGCATTAACACTGAGGCTCGAGAACATGCGGTAAGAGAGGTGAGGACGTACGAATTTGGTAGCCCAAAATTGGTAGCTCAGATTCAAAACAGCCTCGCAAGTAAGGTGTGTTGTTGTCCTTGCCTGTAGGCCAGGGGTAGGAATCCACCCCTCGTCACAGTTCGCCAAGGCTGTGCGTATGCGTCCTCGAGTCAGCCCGGCACGAATAAAATGGCAGATCCACGAGGCAAACGCCCTCGATATCTTATCTGGACATCCTGAACGCTAATCACGAGAGACTTACAAAAGACCTGGTAAAGACGTCATCGCGAAAGAACTCAGGCAAGCAGGTACGTACCTGGTAGACGTCAGAACATCTTATCCGTGACGCGCAAGAAGAGATCTCGAGCAAGAGATTCAAACAATCGCCGCCTTACAAACAACACCGAGGGCTGACAAACACGTCGATCTGAGTCATCAGTGATTATGACATGTCAAGGGAAAAAATAAAAATA
>Ga0307517_10006607_pt1 | contig 17104 bp, 21 predicted proteins | sample 23_EM_MG_FD_194515 | JGI IMG/M metagenome (GOLD analysis project Ga0307517, IMG submission 194515) | Populus trichocarpa ectomycorrhiza microbial communities from riparian zone in the Pacific Northwest, United States - 23_EM | ecosystem: Host-associated > Plants > Roots > Unclassified | place...
ACATAATATTTACAATTCGTGATTATAAATCCATGACTTTTTTAAATTACAAAATTATTGAATAAAAGATTTAATGAAGAGAAAGTAGAGAGAGAAAAAGAAAAAGATCCCGGAGATATACTGAAATACCAATAACAACACCACTAGTATCGTTAGAAATATCTCGACAAAAGAATCCAATGATACCAAGAAATATCACTAACAGTAACTAGAGTGGGCAAGTGAGTCTCGACATCTTTAGACGGCTCGTATGATCTATTTTATTTATAATTTGTAGTTTATTTTATTGAATTTATCTTGTCAAGATTTTTTTAACGATGTTATTGGTATTGTAATATCCAGAATTTTTTATTTATTACCACTGTGTTATTTTATTTAAATTATTTTTTACTATGTTAGAACTCCAAAAAAGTCAAAGAAAGTTAGCCTATCATTCGGGTCAAAGCACTCAGCCAATGATAAGGGTTAAGCACCGTCAATTCATGCCCCAAGCAATGCCAGAGAAAAAGAGAAATGGTATAGCCCTTCTCCACATTCAACCTTATATGCTATCTAATAATACTATTGATGTTGATTACTTGAATAATTCTATTATTAATATAATTAATGGGATTTTATTTTATCATACATTTTATTTTTATTGGTTTTGAAATTATGGTGCAAAACACTTTTAAAAATAACTTTTCACTTGAAAATATATTAAAAATATTTTTTTTATTTTTAATATTAGCAAATTAAAGCCATCATAAAACACTATAAAAATATTAATTTAATATTTTTTCAAGTCAAAATCATTTTTAAAAAACACTTAAAATAAAAGCATAAATTGTACCAAACACCCCATAACCCTCAAACCTGGATTTCATTGTTAATGATGTGTTAATTTTGAAGGAATAAAAGCTAGATAATAATAAAAAAATATTATCTAACTTCACCATCAAGATTCCAAGAACTGAAAAATGTATCATCTTCTTGATCTCTTGCTAACAACAATAACGTTGATGATGGAAGCGGGAGAGATAGATTAGATGTTGATTATTTTAATCTTCTTAATCTCTCTCTAGTTGTTTCTCTTAATTAACAAGGAATTAAGCATATTATGAATTCGAGTATGGATGGCAATTGCGATCTTGATTGTCACAGGAAAGCTAGTATTCTTTCAAGACTTTGAACATGCATGGACCATATATGTTAATCATCATGATTATCAGGATAAATTAAAGAAGACACAGTCAAGTTGTTGTGATAGTGAAACAAGTAGACTATATATTAGATAAGTTGTTCCTTGAAGGTTTTTGCAATCCTATGCCTCTCGCAATCTTTCTTGAAAAACAATAATGAAAAAGGAAGTCCATACTGATGATAATGACTCACAAGGAAGCTGGCCATGATGATGAAGAGGATGATTTTTTGAAGACTCGTGCTAGAGTAGAATTAAGAGTTGCTGAAGATTTCTTGGCGTGTCTACAAGCCAGAAGAGTGATTCATAGGACCAAGTTGAGGAACACACCACATGTTAGTTTTTGAAAAGCTGGTATCAGTGTTTACAGCAGTTGATCTTATTTTTGTTTGAGACTCATTGTCTTTTTTGTTCCCTTGTCTGGACGTCGCTTATTGAATGTTGAGCTTCAAGTTCTAAGGGATGGGATCCAGATGGCTTGGCAGACGGGATTCTGAAAAGGCACTTTCTTTCTTCAGTGTTGGGCCCTTGAAGTGCAGAGGATGCGTGCTAGATCTTTGCAGGTCAAGTTAAAGCATATCCTTCGTCAAGGTAATTGAACCCTCTTGTTTAGTTATGTGCTCTTAATTGAGTCAACCCTTTCAAATATGTTGACTAACTAAAAAAGGCTATAAATTGTGGACTTTTCTTAATTAAGATTGCTGCATATATGTTGACTAACTAAACACTTTCAAATACTCGGTTAGGACAAGATGCTGACTGCATTGCAAAAACAAATGGAGCCAAATTCCCTGCAAAATTAGATATGTCAAACAGCTTCATTCTTGTTAATGATGGCCATTGTTTATTCAATGATAGGTAAGCACCAACAATACCAAGATGGTTTGAGGGATGGGATACAAGAAGAACAATCATCCTCAATTAGGAAACTACAAATACAATTTTGGGAAAAAAAACATAAAAAGCCTTGCATTGTTAGGCATCATCCAGTCTTCTGCTGATGGTTCTCTATTTCTGCCTCTGGTAAATTTTAGCCAAGAAGGACTTCAACACTGCTTTGCTAGGATGATCTTCAATAGAAGTTATCAGCTTCTCATAGGTTTTGCTCTCGTAATCCGCAAATACACCCTACACAGTCAAAATATGAGATTATTATCTATAAGAGAAAGGAAAACTCAAGGACAGAATACCACAATGTCTGTATATCCGAACAAGTTTGCCGAACAACTCATAAAAGGAAAGCTTCATCTTTACACATCCATGCACAGCAAAACACTTGTACAGTAGTATATGCTATCGTTTGGAAAATTTTAAGCACTTTCTACTTGAGATCAAGTTCAAACCTGAAGGTTCAGATCATTATAGAGGGCCTTCCCTTGTGCTTCATTTGCTGGGTCAGGTTTCCCATAGTTTTCCTGGAAGGACATAACATAATCAATAGACAAACCTTACCTCACTTCCAAAGTTTTCAACAGAAAATAGCAAAGTGAATAGAGCAATACTCTTCTCCTACATGTAACAGTTTCTTTTGCTCTTCATTGCATATCTCCATACCCTTCACAACCAACCAAGAGCACTTAAAATCTTCAATATCTGTTCGTATCTGATAGCAGAAAACAATATCAATAAGAGCTGCAGTCAATTAGATAAACAGATTACCTTCTTCTTCTTCTTCTTCTTCTTCTCTTCATTTCCTCCCTGGATTTGTTAATTACAACATCTCTTATCCATAATATGAGCTCACCTTACCAATTATCTCTGGATCACCAAAGCAATCCAAGCAATCATCCTGCACAAGAAACATAAAAAGGTGATGATGTGCATGAAGTACTCTATCTGAGAAAAGAAAGATACGTTGCAGCCAAAATTAAAAGAAAAAAAGAAAGAACGGAATTTACCTGTACTTGGAAGTAGGTTCCCATCTCAACAAGAATGTTCTTTACATCAACATGGTTGTCTAGATTCTCACCCGCCATGAGCAATGCACACGCAACCTGAGTAAATTCAATGGTCGAACGCCAGATAATAAATCTGATTGATACATCTCCAATGTGGAAAATATGAATTGACCTATATAAATTGGCTTGCCATTTAGGGGGTGGAGATGGTCAGGGAGAACCGCAATAAAAGAATTCGTATGCAGAAATCACAGAGAGTCCTCGGTTCAGCTTCCCTGGAAAACATATTGTAATTGTTGATTTAACGATTCGATTGCTACCTCCAGGCTGGTAAATAATCACAAACATTTAAAATAAACTTGTTTGTGAGGGATGATTTTCCAATTCAACTCCTACCTCCAGGCACAATATAGTCCACCATCTGCAGCAGAAAAATGAATATAAAAATTAGGAAAAAGAAAAGGTTAACCTGCATAAATTGTAAGGTCAAACGTACGAGTACTTAAGCAAACTCCCGAGACAAAATCTCCACCCCAAGTTCACAAACAAGCAAAGCTAAGTTGGCCTCGATACAATCTATAACAGTATAAAACCATCATCCAAAAGTGCTTTTGGGCTGCTTTGAGGATCATTAGGCCTGCTAATCATGTCCAAGATTTTCCCAGTGCAGTACTTGGGGCATTATAGATACAGAACAAAGGAACCATGCAGTGGTGGAAAGAATTCAAGATCATGAATATGCAAGGCAAAGTTTATTACACAGATTCTCCACAAAATCAATAACTTTCTCTCAAAACGTCACCTCTAACCAATGAGATTCTCATATTTCCTGCTCAACTTACAACCTCATTCCATTTAGTGCATCAAAATCATTCTGGGTTCCGCTTCACATATACCAAACAAACCAACAAGCCATGATCAAAACAGCATTTTCAGGCTCAAGATTCACAATTGAATTCTAATTTCCAATCAAATCAAGAAAAAACAAATGCACCCCAGAACGGAAAAACACAAAGATTGAGGCTTTCAACAAGAGATAAAAAAAAGGAATCACTACCCTCTCGACCCATTCACGAGAATCAGGACTCCATTCAAAAGCAGGATCCTGAAGAAGCTCTTTCTTGAGGACAGAGTAGACATTCAAGAAGGTTGACTTAAGATCTGCCATGGCTAATTACTCTCTGTCACAGATGTTAGAGGAGAGACTGACAAGACACAGATTGTGGTGAGGATTATAATCTTAGAGTAAATGTCCCCTCCTTCCTTACATTGAGGAAGAAAAATGGTGTAGTTCACTACATTCTTGTTCTTGTTGGCTTCCATGATGATCTGTGTTTTTTTTTTACAAAAAAATAGGAGGAGAAATGAGAGAACAACTGTTTGAATTCCATCTCAGGTTTCTTAATTGGTCCATGTTTCAATCTAGTTACACCACTTGAGATTCTTAAGGATTATTCAACAATTAATTGTTGAATAATTAGTCTGCTAATGCACCCACATACAAACTTAATTTGTTTTATTTATTTTCTTTGCATGAAAAAGATGAAGAAGCACGGGCTCTCTATGGTCCCTGAAACTCTTCTCAGATCACAGATGCTTCAAACCCTATTCTGCATTTGTATTCCCATCAAATCCTAGCTCCAGATCATCATAAAAACCATGCAAAATTTATTCCAATTTAGTGGTCAAATCTCAAATGGCATGAAGTGTCGGGCACTGAAATCCATTGAACAAAATGTGATGACATTAGCAATATAACAAGTGCGAGAGCAAGTAAACGTACCTTTCATTAACATATTAAAATATTTTTTTATTGTTTTTTAAAATTAGTTTTGAAATAGGATATTAAAACTAATTAAAAAATTTCAAAAACAATTTTTAAATGCAAGAATAAACATGAGTTGCAGACGCAGTTACCTTGATCTTCGTCCAAGTTGCTTATTCAATGACTTCGAAGCATCTCCCCTGGTAAGAATGAGCCGTCAGATTGGAATATGGCATTTTATGCTATCTGACAATTGAAGTGGTAGCAGCTGTCGTTGATAGCAAACATTTTGTTTTTTTTTTTTCAAACCATAGCTGTAAAAGCTACTGTAATGTCAAGCAGTACTCTCTATTTGTATCTACCTTTTCTCTCAAGTCTCAGTCTGCTTTGACTAACTAAACATTATTATTTTTTGTTTTTGTTCTTAAAACGTATTATTAGATTATCAAAACATTATATTTTGTTACACATAGTAGGAGGTATATTTTTAAAATAGTTTGAAAATAAGACTTAATTTTTATTGACACGCAAATTACTTTAAAAATACTTTTTTGTTGGGAAAGATCATTTTTATTATTCATAAACATAATATTATAACTATTATTCTATTGCCATCCTAAAGGTAGACCTAGAGTATATTGGATTTTCATCTGGGCTAACTCCATGTGGATTCGGCTTTACATTTTGGGTCAGCAAGATGTCTACAAGGCTTGGGCTAATAGGCTTGTGGTTGGACCCACTCGAATGCTTCACTTCCATCGTCCAACCACTTGCTGCCAATTGTCAAAGTCCCACAACTCCCACCAAAAAAATTGGACACACGGAAGTGGCTTCCAAGCATCACATTCCAAAGCTGCAACATCTACTCTTCCTCTTCTGTCTGCTGCTGCTCCTGCTGCAAACTTCATAGAATGAACACTGCAAAAAGAGCTGCTCAGCTTCTCTCAACTCAGAACATCAGGTCCCTCTTTGACTCTGTTGAAGCCTTTCTCTTTGACTGTGATGGTAAACAAAGTCCTTTTTTCTCTTCAATTTAAAAAATGTTTTATTTTCATTTTTTTTAGCAAGAAATGGTGATTATGATAGCAGATTTTGTCTTGATTTTGAATCTGTGAGATTAATAATGTATGTAGGTGTTATTTGGAAAGGTGATAAACTCATTGATGGGGTCTCTCAAACATTGGACTGGCTTCGTTCTAAGGGAAAGAAACTTGTTTTTGTGACCAACAATTCATTAAAATCAAGAATCCAATATGCCAAGAAGTTCCATTCACTTGGAATCTCTGTTGCTGAGGTCTGTTTCTATGGCATTTTGTTGATAACAGTTGTGTTTAAATCTCTTTCTTGCTGTGTATTTTGAATTTTGGAATGATTGTAGGATGAGATATTCTCCTCCTCTTTCGCGGCGGCGATGTACTTAAAAGTCAATAACTTTCCTCAGGAAAAGAAGGTTTGATGCTACTTTTAGACACCCTTTTGATCACGCTTTCAGTTCTTGATTTATGCCTGCACAAATTCTTCGCTGGCTCATAGGATTGACTTTAAATTGTGTTAATACTGGTAATGTTTCGGTGTTGGTGCTATCACAATTTTTACACGACCCAGTCAATGGGTTTGCATCTTTCTTTGAAACTGTGTTTGATTGGATGATAACAAATTGCTGTACAGACGATTTCTTGTGTTTAATTAGCACAGTTAGCTTTGTGTATGCATTTACTCATCTGTTCTTTTTACAGGTTTATGTGATAGGCGGGGAAGGTATATTGGAAGAGCTACAGCTCGCGGGATATACAGGTCTTGGTGGCCCTGTAAGTCCTCCAAATATTCGCAATTGATTTCAATACATCTTTCCATTCTTGGGCTGTCATCTAGCATAACACTAATGTTTGAAATTGAACAAAAAGTTCATCTTACACACAACTCAGTGGTCTTTTAAACACTGTTTCATCATTGAAGTTGCTTCTCTCTATTGTCTCTTAACAGTGGGCTGCATACATGCTCTCAGCCTTTTATCATTTCTATTAGAATTTGCTTTGTATAATTTGTAACCATCTTTCTCCTTCCCTTCCTCACTTTCTCTCTGAGTTTTCTTATCAGCAGAGTGAACAAGCTATATTCTTGTGTGGTTAGCTACTTATCTTATGCTGGAGAATAGTAGCATAACAAAAGAGTTCACATAACCCAACCTTCCTCACCAAAAGAACAATGAGGAACTATTAGGTCCCTTGAAAATAATGACATAATTTTTCCACCATCTATAAAAATTTTGAAGGTACCTTTTCCTTGTTGGAAGGAGGCTTACCTTTTTTTCCTCATAGATGGTTCACTTACCACACTTTTATCTTCAACATTGTTCTATCCCTTGCCATTGCAGATGTTCATCCTCTTATCTAACATAGAAGTGTTAGCCATCTTGTCTTTGCTGTTACTTCCATATAGCTTACATTTAGTCTTGAAGGGAGCGACCCTTTTAACTTTGTTTTTTCTTTAACCAGAACCACAATTTACCATTTGCTCTTGTTTTAAACAATATTCTGCCACTGATTTATTTCAGGAAGATGGTGAAAAACGAGTAGAGCTGAAACCAAATTCCCTCTTTGAACATGATAAGAGTGTAAAGTAACACCTTGCCTGCAATTTCTTTATTTAGTTCGTTTTGCCTGTATGAGTTTTGTAATGGTGCAACTCCTGTCTCAGGTTGGAGCGGTTGTGGTTGGAATAGACCCACGCATCAACTATTACAAGCTTCAGTACGAGATTCTAAATACTACAACCCCTCATCTACCATGTTAAATTAACTGCCTTGTGATTCTCTGTCATGTTCTTTACAAATTTAATTAGAACAAGATGCCCTTACAACAATTTGAAATTGATGTCTGAAGGCAACAACAGAGCATGAATTCACTTGTCAACTTCTCTCATATTCAAGGATAAAAATACTTCCTGCAAATTGATCATTAGCTAAGCTGCCAAGGTCGGTATAGGTCTTAGGTATTTCCTTTGTTAAAAAATGAAATGACAATTCAATACAAAATCTTTGTCACATTTACGTTGTTCTGGAATTGATTCTACAAGAAACCTCTTAGTTGAGAAATAGCAAAATACCAATAAGTAAGAGTTTTATTAAACTACATCCTTATTGTTTCAAGATAAATATTGAATTGGTAGGTATGGAACCTTATGCATACGTGAGAATCCTGGTTGCCTTTTTATTGCTACGAATCGTGATGCGGTGGGACATATGACTGATTTACAGGAGTGGCCTGGTAAGCAATTAGAGCTTATATTGTAAGATCATGTGCCTTGCAGTTTCGCCTCTTTAATTTTGGTTCTGCGTTTCAGGTGCGGGCAGTATGGTTGCTGCCATGTGCGGTTCAACAGAAAGAGAGCCTATTGTAGTTGGAAAACCATCAACATTTATGATGGACTTCTTATTACAAAAGTAAGTTTATGGGATACTTCTGCACATTATTCTTCTTCACCCTTTAGCTTCTGTAGATTGGCAATCACACCGATGCATCACCTATTTGGGGGTCTGGATGCCTCAAAAGATGGGAGACACAACTCACTAGGGTTATAACCCCATATAGAATCATAGGTCTAAACTAACTCCTTGATGTTCTGGAAATACTATATGTCAGCAACATAACGATGGATCCCCATTTCATGCTATGACATCATTACAGACTAAGTAACAATTTATACTCTCCTATTTCCAGAAATATTTTGTAAATGATATGCATAGTGCGTCTTCTGTTTTGTAGGTTTCACATCAATACCTCCAAAATGTGTATGGTGGGTGATAGATTAGATACTGATATATTATTTGGACAAAATGCTGGCTGCAAAACTCTCCTAGTTCTTTCAGGTAGACTGATTTCTCTTGTTTCTGCAGTTCCTCGTTTCCGAAATAGAATGTTAACTCAAAACATGCTACTGCTGAAACTTGCAGGCGTAACAACTCAAACCACTCTTCGAGATCCATCAAACAGTGTCCAGCCAGATTATTATACAAGCCAGGTGTCTGACTTGCTTCACTTGCTGGGACCATAACCTCATTATTCGCCTGCCGGTCATTCGTACCAGCATGTTAACAGTGCTGGTAGTCAATTCCTATTTTGACTCTATTAAATCTCAGAGTTACTGAACGTTTTTACTGGCGTTTTCTCACCTTTGATGCCACTTTCTCAGCATTTGAGAAAAATAATAATGCTATCACCGTGTTGTTTCTGGCTTGCAAAGCTATGTAGCAGAAACACTTATAAATGCTTATTCATAGAACACTTTAAGTTCTTAATTACAATCTTTGCATCTTACACCAGTTTCCCAGTGGTAATCTTAAAGATATGCTGCTGTGAGTTAATATGCTGAACTGAAGGTGGAGTTGGATGTAGAATCACAGATTGATTGAGGAATGGGCTGCCGAATTCTGAAATTCGTCTGAAATTTTTGCATTTACGCCCTCCAAAATAAAGGGAAATTTTGTTTATACTACGATTTCAATGCAAAAGACTTTATCCAAAAAAGACATAATGGCAAGGCTTCAGTAACCCCAAAGCTACTCATGTTGCTTGCATTTTATCCATCAACACTTAATCTCAGGTAAATATGGAAGATTACTTTCACATGCTAGGAACTTATTATAGATAGCTTCATCATGTGGCTGGAAATTCATAGTCCCAAGTACAGGGAAAAAAGAGCTCCATACATGTGCTCTGTAGAACAAGGTAAAGGAGGACATATTCAAGGATGGGAAGAAAAAAATTGAGGTCTCTCATGAAGGATGAACCTTTTTAGAGGAAAGTCCCTTCCAAGCTGTTTTCATGGAAGCAGTGGCAGAATTAAGTGCAGCCTCCATATACTTCTTAGAAGCAAAAGTAGCAGCTTTCTCCAAAAGGTTTCCCATTTTCCTAGCACTCTCAGCAGTTCTTTCTAAACTTTCCAGTTCACTCATCGCCATGCGTTCCATTTCCACTTCAAACCTCCTAAATTCATCCATGGCACTTTCCATGTCTGAATCAAGATAATCCTCAGCTTGTTGCACAGCTACTTCAGCTTCTTTGACTTCCATTTCTTGTTCGAGTTCCATTGCTACCCATGACTTGTACGCCTCTATCTCAAAGAGTTTCATTAGGTCATCAGTGGAGGAGGGATCGTAGTTTTTGTCTTGGCAAGCTTGGTTGGAGAGCAAGGTGAATTGGTAGAGAAGAGCTTCCATTTTTTGTCACTGTAAAGGCTGAAAATAGGGAAAATGATGCAGATCTTCCTAGCTAACGTTCAGTGTAGAAGGTAAACCACCAAAAAGGTTGGCCTAGTGGGTGGAGAATCACGGACTTCTTTCTCTGAACGACAAATTTACATTTCTTAAATTCAAGCAATCAATCCTGACCGCCCATCAAGTTCCTTTGCTGTCATGACCAAAATTCTTAACTTCTAAAGTAAAATGATATTTTCCTCTGTGCATGGGGTAGGGCTACAATTATGGATGACTTTTCTTATCCCATGTAGTTAATGTAGTGGGCAATGGGGTCCCTGTGCACTTGACTTTGTCAAAGAATCATCATTTTGGTGTTTTCCTGTAAAATGAAAATATTTACACTGTTTGGCAACACTGCACAAACAATTTTATCCATGATTTTACAAATCTTATCGACATCAAAGAACCTAACAAGTATCACTACAAATTTCTTGAGGAACCTAACAAGTTACTAACATAGCCAATAATTATTTTCTTTCGTGACAAAGGATCGATGGATGAAGAACATTCCTTCCCTGCAGCCATCTCTTCATACACAATGTGACAAAGGAACACAGTGTGTATCTCACCTGCCATTACCTGATCCATAGTGACCATTAAAGAAGCTGGTGAAAACAGAGGATAAAAACTGACAGTTTCAGTAAAACAAAACAGAGGAGCTAGTGAAACAATGGGAAAACTGCAGCATAGATTGACAACACAAAGACAGAAAATAGACCAGATCGTAGCGTATGAATCAAGAGAGGGAAGAAAAGGCTCTCTCTGCTACTTCTTGTGAAAAGAGAAAGAAAAAAAAACATCAACCCACCTGAAAACCTATATGGATAATAATAATGCTAATGGTTTCTTGTAATTTTCTCCTTTAACTCCAATATTTTTTTTAATAAAAAAGAGAAAACTTCAAACCAGAAATTTTATTTTTTGATCAATTCAACCTGCAAGTTGATACCGTACAACATTATCCACAAGATTATATTTGGAAACCAAGGCCCTAGCTAGTCCCTCTCAATGTCGTTGGTCCACCATAACGGATTAATTTTCTTGTGGCCATGGAAGATTAATTAATATGTGGTCAAATCTTGTGGTTTCTCGGAATTCATTGTTAAAGCCATTCAAACACTAAGAAATGTGTCAATTCAAAGGTCATAATAGGATGACTATTGTAAAGAGAGAACACGGCTGAATGAGGTTAGCTTCATACGCTGTCTTGATTATATATAGGGTTCTGGAATTCTCAAGCACAAAGGAGAAAAATAAATTCTCAAGATTTCACTATATAATTTGTAAGCTTTTTCCTTTTTTGTCGTGTGTAAAAGGCAAAGATGAAGTTCAATAAAGAGACCAAGATGCTTGCCATTGTGACAATCATTGCGCTACTGATAACATCAGCATCAGCTAAAAGGGGCGGAGGTGGTAGCATTGGTGGTGGAAGTAGAGGTGGCAGCTCAGCAGGAGGTGGCACCCGAGCAAGAGGAGGTAGCCCTGGATTACAAAGCGGAGGGGTCCTCTCTGGAGGGAGGGGTACAACTATCCCTGTTGGAGCTGGTGGTGTTGTGCCAATAGTAAGGGGTGGTACCCATGCCGGAGGACGTTCTGGTTCTGCCTCTCTTGCAAGGGATGCTGCCCCCATGTTTTTGAATGCTCTTGTAACTCTTTGGATCTTCTTCTGATTTCTTAGTTGGATATATATACAAGTCTTAAAATAGGTATCTGTTTCTCAAAAGTTTGTGTTTTGTAAATACATCCCTTCTTCATTCATTGTTGATGCTGCCTCCATGGTTTTTCTCTAAAACTTTGAATTGATAAAGGGAAAAATCGGAACTTAAGAAAGAAACAGAGAATAATGTTGTAATAAAATAAATCCAAGCCCTCAAGAATCAAGGAACTAAATTATAAGTTATCAAACACAAACGATGGAGTTATAATGAAGAGTTCAAGACTCAAGGATGAAAGGATACTCTACTCATTTCTTGTCTTCTCATGATGAAAAACACAAGTATATCGCAGTTGAGGAATTATTAATGGCAGAGAGTATGCAAGAAGACCCACAGCTGGTCCCTTCAGCAAGTCCCGAATCTCCTTCAGAAGAATACAAGCATATGTTAGGTGGACAAGGAGCTAGAGACAGATGAATCACCAAGCCTTCGAGTCTCCAAATCTTCCCTTGTAACAGATGAAAGATGGGCTTCATTTCCAGTAGTGATTAAAAATAAATAAATAAATATAGAAGATCTCGATAATTTGTCATGACGCAGTCACGCAGCAGTAGACGTCTAATTGGACTAAGGTCAGAAGAAATTGTCGTCCTAGCTAGCTCCAATCTTTTAGAAAAATAATAATAATAATAAAGAATTTCCTACAAAAAATTTGCCATTCCCTTCCTCAACCATGTCCAAGAAACATCCAAGACGAGTGTCATCCAAAAGTAGCAAATATGTTATCAACACGGTCTCTACTTTCCTGGAAGTAACATCATCACATCACGCGTCTCCTTAATCAATAAATCCCTCCTCTGTCTCCCTTTTCTTACACTCGTCCCTGGAAGAGTTTATAGGCAGTTCAAGAAAAGAAAAGGAAAATATTTTAATCAAGTTCTTGTGTTAGTACCATTAAACAAGAAATCGAGGGGGGTGATTGTTGTTGTAGAAAAGATATTAAGATATGTATATGAAGGTGGTTTCAGCAAGCAAAGGGAGCAAGATACTTCTTCTTCTAGTGGTGATCATTGGTTTGATGGTAACATCAGCTGTTGCCAAAGGCGGTAGAGGTTTTGGAGGCGGTGGTACCTTGGGAGGCAGCAGAGCTGCTGGTACCGGTGGAGTTATTGGTGGGGCTAGAGCCACTACTGGTGGCAAAACCTCAGCTTCTGTGACATGGGGTCCCACTTCCACTTTTTGGCTACTTCTCATGAATTTCATATTCTTAATGGTTTAATTCAATCTGTGAAACACACCTCTCTCTAGTCTCAATTCTCACATGGTCTGGCAAAAGGCCTCTCTTTAGTTTATTCTTTATTTCTTTGTCGCAGAGCATTAATTTATTATTAACAAAAACTCAAAGAGAATAAATTGTTAGAGCCGTTTATTAATGGGTTTATTAATAGGTAGTTGTTATTTTGTTTAAGTATTTTTTATTTATAAATGTACTGAAATAATTTTTTTATTTTTTAAATTTTATTTTTAGATATTAGCATAATAAAATAATATGAAAATAAAAAAAATTAATTTTTTCGTCTCAACATAAGAAATCTTGGATCAAGAAATACATAATTAAGAAATAAATTGATTCCAAAACACATAACAACAACAAGTGTAATTAATATATATGTGCTCGACGTCGTCAAACCCTAATTAATCTTGTCGTCTCAACATCAAAACGCATGCATGATTAAATCATTAGATCTCTAGTAAAAATAAAAAACAACAACAATCGATCAAGATCGCTTGCGAGTGATCCATTCTCGCATGCACGGAGAAACTGCAAGCCAACCCTTCTACTTCAGGCCGGCGGCAGGCCTCCAAAGGATAATCTCACCCTCAACCTCGTCAACTCCATCATCATGGTGGACAACAGCAGCACCATCATCCTTCATTAGAGGTTTCTCCAGTATTGTTAACTCAAGCTCCTCACATAATTCAGCCACCAACTCATCGAAATAACTCCAATCTATCTCGAATGGTTCGTAGACATCATAAAAATAATCATGGTAATTGAACACATTAGTATTGTTCACTACTGTCTCGCATGCTTCTTCATTGCCATGATCAGTGCTGTAGACATCGTAAAAATCATCATAGTTGAACACATGAAAGAGAGTAATAGATGGTATGATTTGTTTCCCTTGCAATATTCTATCAGCATATTCTTGGTCGTACGAGAAATAGCTAAACCCCATGGCTAAGATCGATTACAAGGAAAACCTACGCACCTCTCGGTAGAATAACGAAGAAAGTAAAGAGAAAACCTGCTTGTCAACAATAAGGATATGATAAATTCTTATGTAGACAATCCATGTGTGGCCAATCACATATATATATATATATATATATATATATATATATATATTGGCTAAAGATTGAATCAGTATCGTATTAGGATTCGTCTCCTTAACCACCTTCTGGTTTTTTTACCCGGTCTTATATCAGTCCCCTAACTATATACTAATTCTCAATTGGATCCCCTAAAACCACCAAGTTTTTCAATTGGGTCTCAAGATCGTAAGGCATTCCTCCCATGAGTGTCGTTGTCTAGGATTGTTAATGTTTCTCTTCTCAACTCCTTATATCATGTAATAAAACGGTGCCTTTTTGTGTGAAATGAGAAGAGTTTAAGCAGAACAAATTGAAAAGAATAGTTGGAAACATAATTTATGGTTTCCCTTGTCAATTTATTAAATTCATATGACATATATTCATAATTTTAGATTTCTTCAATCAAATCCCTAATTAGCCATATATAACATCATCTCCTGGACATTAATCTGAGCTGAAACTGATGTTACAGGGAGTCTATTTTGACTGTAAGCGAAGAACTGACTTGCAAATGCCAGAAGAGCGCAACTTGTGATCCCCAAAACCCATGTTCTGAACGTCAAGCATGATAATGTTGGCTCGTCTGTAATCGGAACTGTGAGCCTGACTTGCTCGAATATTGGCGAATCATTTGCCTCTTCTGCAGAAAATTTTATTTTAATAAACAGAAAAGGAGGCAGCAATCCTTCATCAGAGACTGCCATTATTAGAAAATCATGCATTAGACTGTTCAGTACTTTACTTTGCATTCCTTAGCAAGTGCGACTCAATTGGAGATGCATTGGATTGCTACAATATTTAAGACTTGTTAGAGATATATAGTTCTGATTGTCAAAAAGTTTTACTAACTCCATTACTTGGTTTTTTAAATTTAAATTAAATATTTTTATGAGTTTATATTAAAAAATTGACATTTAAAAGAATTTATACTCTTAAATGTATCTGAGCTCGTGAACATTGTAGGAGATATATGGGCTCTATTATTTCTAGTCGTAATTATGAATCACCAAAAACCTTCAATTCTCCAAATTTTCCTTTACAATAGACCAAGGATCATGGGCCTTATTCCCAGTAGTAGTTAATTAATAATTAATTAAGAATTATATATATATATATATATATATATATATTTATTTTTAGTTTTGATCAAAAGCTTTATTTATTTTTTATTTTCCAATTCTTAAGTTTCAAAAAAGAAAAGAGAAAGTTGTTTGAAAATAACAAAAATAAAAAATTATTTATTAATCACGTCTCAGCTACAAAAAAAATATTGTTTTTAGTATGAATATTTTTAATTAAACATTCAGTTCTTAATTAAAAATACAACCAATTAAATCAAAAATTTTATTTTTCTAAGATTTAGAATCGGACTAAACCTTACCTGAAACGGGTTCAAACCAATTGTTTTTCAGTTAAGTATCAGGAAGAGCCGAAAGGGTTAGGTGACTTAATTTCTCCATCGTTGTACAAAAAAACTTCATGGTAAATTAATATTGCTTTTGTATAATCAATTCAATAGGGTCTCCCTGTAGATCAAGCATTATACACCCCTTAATTTTATCTTCATGTCCACACCTTTCCAACAAACCATGCCATAAAAAAAGAAGTTGCTGAATGCAAAAAAGATCATAACACATCACAGCCAAAAAGCCTCCAATGCACTCATAACCATTGTAATATTGGATTTTTGGTTTTGGGTACGCAGAGCCTGGAAGTTCAACTACCGAGTGTTGTAGTGGGCAAAGAGCTGAGAATAAAGAGAATTCATGCATGAAGCCCTGTATATAAAATTGACCACACCATTTTAATTTAGCCCCGGCAAACTCAATTATCTGCCTCTAAGTTAATTAGGTGTCTTTTTCATTTTGATTTTTGGTTCTGAATTTTTGCATTTTAACTCTCAATTGACCAACAAACTTTTAATTTCTTTAATTTGGCCACTGATTTGGTCAATTTCAACCCCTATATTCATGCGTATTTTCCATTTTGATATTTAATTTTAGATTTCTTCAATTAAGTCCCTAATTGTCCATCAAACTTTCATATTTATGCAATTAAGCCCTTGATTTGACCAAATTAACTCCTAAAAATATTCAACCCCCGAACTTCAATTCTTCCAATTAAAGCTTAAATTGACTTTAAAAATGAGAATCTCATATCAACCTCTGGTGAATTGGCGAGAGGCTCCTAGGGAGATCATGTTAATCCCTTCCTTCGAAAGTATCTGAAAACCCTCTCTAGAGATCTGTAAATAGAAAATGTATGTCAGAGATACATTATTTTTATTTTAAAAATAAACTTATATTTCTATTGAGGATTATACATCCTAAGGTGATTTGTGTGATATGTATAGGGGAGATCCTTAGGAGTAACATGTCTTGGAGGTAGCGCCAAGATATTTGCTTTGACTGCCCTAATAACTTCAAATGAGTGATCATTAAGATACACCAAATGACCATGGCTCGATCCCTCGTGGTTCTTCCTCGAGCTATCATTTCTACTAGGAGAATGATTTTACTTGAAAGGTTCTTGGTTGTCGATGTAATAAGAAGGGGGCCCACGTCGTAGCAAATCAGCCTCTTCCACCTGTATGTGATTTTTCATGACTTGTTTCACCTTGAGTAAACTTTTGTCTAGTAAAGCATAAAGTTTTCTCCAAATGACATGTTCTCTTACCCTTTTTATCAAGGTCTCTAAAGCTACTAGCTCAAGTAATTCTTCCACATTGAGCATCTCCTCATTGAACCTCTTCAAATATGTATGTGTAGACTTACCCTCTTGTTGGGTAAGACATTCCTCCAACGAGTCTAGTTGTCTAGGATTTTTAATGTTTCCTTTCTAAATTTCATATATCATGAAATAAAATTATGTCTTTTTGGGTGAAATTTGACTAAATGAGAAGGGTTTGAGTAGAACTTCTAAATTAAGAGATGGATGACACAATATGGATCAAATTGAAAAAAAAAGTGGTTT
>Ga0307517_10006608_pt1 | contig 17102 bp, 15 predicted proteins | sample 23_EM_MG_FD_194515 | JGI IMG/M metagenome (GOLD analysis project Ga0307517, IMG submission 194515) | Populus trichocarpa ectomycorrhiza microbial communities from riparian zone in the Pacific Northwest, United States - 23_EM | ecosystem: Host-associated > Plants > Roots > Unclassified | place...
AGGAGTGTCAAAGTAATAAATAACCCGGTAAGACCAGGGTCGAACCACAGGGAGGTGAACTATTTAAATTATAAACAACAACAACAATAACAACAACAACAACAACAACGATGATGATGATGATGATGATGATGATGATGATGATGATGATGATGATGATGATGCTGAGTTAAAGAAGACTTTGAGATGTAAGATTAATGTGAAGATTAAACAATGATAAAAACAAATGTCAAGGTTAGAGGATCCACTAATAATATTAGAGATAACTAAAGTATAAACTCTTTATAAATTATCAACATGATCATATTAATCATCTTGTTTACGTAACACCAGACTTATAAATTTTATCAGGTATTCATGATGCTAACTTATGTTGATAACAAATCAAATTCCTCTCATAACAACGATGTTGACCGAAGACTATGAAGGATCAAGTATTTGATGTACCAAGTGTTATACAACATAAATCTAGATTAACCATTTAACAAGCAAGGTATTAAGACTTAATAAGATAAAAATGATAAAACATGTTAATAGCAAACTTTCTTGGATATAAACATTAAAATCCATGTTGAGTTTATATTATACATATTCTAACACCATTAGTGAAACTTTTTCACCTTGACATAATTAACTTAGCTAGACATTATGAAGAAGAAAAACATAAATAAACAATATAAGAACATAAACATGATATAAGTTAACTAAGTATAGTAAAGGAAATGAAAAGCATCAACAAGAGATTAATGAAAGCAAAACTTAAGCATTACAAAAATATAAAGAGAGAGAGCAAGAACATGATCTTGATTTAAGAACCAAGATTCCTAAATGAATGGCAAATGCCTTCTTTTATAGGCTAAAATTCGAAACTATTCATTTGGTAATTGATTATTGATATAGTGGCCAACTATTGATTTAGTGGACTTGGTGGATACCAGCACTCAAGCATTTTGGATGGATGAAATGACATTGATGCAATCAGAATTTGGCATAGTGTTCCTCATAAAAGTTGTTGGAAATCATCTTAACTTTCCACTCATAAATTGTCAGAGCATTTGGATCACTAGAGCTCGAGATGTGGCTACAAAACTGAGTAGTGCTTCTGGTGGACATGGTGGATAGCCCTCAAGCTCTTGTCTGGATGAAATGTCATTGCTAACATCATAATTTGAGCAGGTTGTCTTCATAAAAGTTGTTGTAAATTGTCTTATCCTTCCACCCACCAAATTTGACATCATTTTTCCTTCTATAACTTCAGCTATGGGTAAAAGTCTGAGCAGTGTTTGGGCTGGATTGCAGAACAGATTCTGACTTCTCTTTTGTGGCCAACTTTGAATTTGAAAATGGTAGATTTGAGTCTTCCACTATTCATGAACATTGTAGGCCTATTTCTTAGCTTTCTATCCATAAAATCAAACTGAAATCCAAGATCTACATCTCCAGATATGACCCAATAACTGAACAGTGTTCCAATTTGAATTGAATCGGTATCTCTTTTCTAAGCTTAGCCTTTTCTTTGTCCTTTCACTTTCAATAGTTAATCACATCAATCAATCCTTTGAATTGTGAGATATGCCTGCATTTAAAATGAGCATTTACCATAAATTAAAGCTATCTTATATTATCAGACTTGTTATTATAAAACATGCTCTAGTTAATGAGTTATTGATACTTCAAGTGCAAAATGATGATATAAAACCTTGATAAAAATGCACTTTTAAGTACTAATCAGAGCACCAACAACTCATATCCCTTAGATATCTCATAACATGGAGGCAGATTCAGCAACTGGGCAGTATTTTATACTTGTTGCCCCCATCCAACCAGCTCAAGCTCCAGCCATTGTGGATTTGATAGTTGAAGGACCTTCTGCTGATAGATCTACTAGTTCTATAAACCATTATAAGTGGTCTGATATAGAAGAGAGATTGAGATCAGTCAATGGAAATGATTTGTTTGATCCTATCCGAGCAGTTGAAATATGTTTGGTGCCAAACATTGTGGTCCAAAAGATTTTGGAGTGCTAGACTTCATCATATACACCGAACTAGAGTACCAAAACACAAATCTCTTGTCATACTAAAGCAAGATGGCTAGAGTGATCCATAATGATAAAATGTTGATCCATAAGAATTAAATTGGGTCTAATTGAAGGATTGAATTAAGTGCAAGGACTTAATTATACTTTAAAAGGGTCAAAATAATTTTATTAGGGGCTTAATTGGAGAAAAATTAAGTTTATGAGCCTAATTTGGGCCTAATTGAAAAGATTTGAATTTTTAAGAGACTAAATTTAATTTTTAAAAAGTCAATTGATTGAAATCAAGGGTAAAATCACAAGAAAATTAAAGTTTTAGGGTCAATTAGGGGTCAAATTGAAAACTTTCACATCCAAGGACCATGTTGCAAAAGGCACCAAACTATAAATGCTTAATTAACAAAAATCAGGGGTTAAATTAAATAAAATTAAAAGTTTGATGGTCAATTGAGGGTCAAATTGCATAAATCCGAGACAAATGACCAAAGAGCAAAAGGTGCCGAAATCCGGGGTTCAAATTAACATTTCTTAAGGGCTCAATTACACTAAATCAAAAGTTTAGGGTTAATAAAGGGTGCAATTGAAGAAAAATCAAAAGTTTAAGGTTAATAAAGGGTGTAATTGAAGAAAATAAAGAAGCTAGAAGACTCAATTGAACTTTGGCTAAAATCCCTAATTCAAGGCTAAATGTCGTCATTTTGCATAAAAAGAAAAGGACCATATGAAACGTCGTCTGGTCATTGTTCATTGTCTTCCTCGTTTTTGCCCGAAAAAGCTACTTAAATGACAAATTTTTAAGAACATTTATTGCCTCATATGTCCATCAAATTTGACAACACTTGCACGTAAATGATCACCTGACATTTATCTACAATCTCATGTGGTCCGTTCATGCTGATGGACACCATAGAGGCTGTGGCATCGGCCTAAAGTGGCCAACTCAAGCAGCCTTGAGCTGTCAGATTTAACAATTCATATTGTCTACTTTAAACCAACGATTGGGATCTTTCCCAACCTAATCAAGGGCTAAAAATTTTCTCAATAAAGACAAGATTACCCTCTTCCACTCCCTATAAATATGGGTGGATTCCATGGCCTGATCATGAAAAAAATCGGGTCCAAATTCATGAAAACATCATGACCCCTGGTTTTTTGGTTCTCAACTGCCTTTTCTTCATTCTTTCTCTCTCCACCGTGGGGCCAATTCTGGCCTAGCGTTGGGCCTGACCCGGCCCACACACACACACACACACACACACACACACACATATATATATATAAGTTGGGTCGTGATCAACCCACCCTTTTCTGGGGCTGAGCTCGACCTAATTATCTTGGTTGGCCCAGACCATATAAATAATTAATATATATTTAATTATAATATAATTTATATACATATTATAATATTATATATTTAAAAAAATGAAAAATTTTCAAAAAAAAATAAAAAATCATTTCAAAATTGTTTTGATTTTCTCGTATGTTTTTCTACCAATTTTGCTTAATATTGGGTTGTATTTTTACACTATAAGATACAAACCCGGTATTAAAATACCTGGTTTTCTCCGAAATATTTCAAAAAAATTCAAAAAATTTCAAAAACTTTAAATTAATTTCCCTTTTCAAAAAATAACAAAAAATATTTTGTTTTCATGTATATGGCTAAATCCTAAAAAACTTTCAAGCATATTTTAATTAAAAAAAAATTGTATCTTTCTCATGTTTTAAAAATAAAAAAATGGATACCATAACTAGTTTATTATTATCCATTAGGATTTGGCCAAAATATCAAAAATTCCTCTTCCAATCTTTATTTTAGGGTTTAGATGTAGACTTTAATATATATAGAGTGTAAAACTACATGATAGAGTACACCCTCATATATTAAAGATACAAAGTGTAAAATAAATGTGATGCTAAAATTTTGATTTTGAAACGGTTAGGACTTAACCCGATAAGGTAGAAACTCTCTCATGAAGAGAGAGATCTACCTTGAACCATAGATGAAACCAACAAATAGAAACTCGACCTGGAAAAACAATCAAATAACAATGCAGCTTATCTTAGGTAGGGTGCACTAGGGGTGATGCAGCTTCCCCCTGCACAACCAATCTCTTACCCAAACTCTCGCAGACCATAGGTTTCTAATGACCATAATACTAGGTGGCGACTCCTAAACATTAATCATAATTTTATGATTAAACCCAAAACCCTTCCCAACACACCACATCTCATCAAGAGGCAAGATAAAGCCTCGTCGTCGCCCACAACATCGCGGCACCCACAACACTAATGACCATGGAAAAGGGATATCAAAAGTCAATAAAGGCATATACTCAAAGATAGCAAGATGATGCCACACATGTCCAACCTTCTTTGATAGAAACAGAGATGGTGACTTTGTTCTCCAATACCTTCAAGTCCTCTTATTATAAGCATCTGATGGGAAGCATGTCTCGATATTTCTACAATGCTGCATGTATTGATAAAAAAATAAAGTAGGGGATTAAGTCTGGACGCATAGCCGAGCTGGTGGAAAAGAAAGGTTTTGCCTAAAAGATAAGGGAGAGTTATATGAACAACCTAGAATGTGGGTATAAGGGCAAGAAAGTAAACTACCATAACCCTCGAATACTTATCTCTCAAATTATCAGCGTTAACTTTGTCAAGCCTTTTGTCATGAATCAAACTAGTCAATCAAATAACTAGAACAACCATCAAAGACAAAACATAAGAAATACCCTGAAACAAATACCACCTCTACTTATGCCCATGAAAGATTTGTATGTCAAATTGTTGAGTATTTGGAACATAGCTCTTATCCTTGTACCACCACTACAACCATCTTTTCCTGTCTGGTACATGCTAGATTTGACTTGTGAATACCACCACGCTCGCAATCCCAGCCATGGTATTGAAACCTACTACACTTTTAGAAAAAGTTGTTGGAACTCATCAAGATAGAATGAGTAACTTTCAAAGATACGCCCAATGTTAATTCAAATATGTTACCTAACCATGTTGCAAGTAACAATGAAGTGGGTATGGTAGAAGTCGGGGGTAAAGAGAAGATGTTGAAGGTATCTATGAAATGGTTGTACGACATATTGGTACAAATAGGATTTCTATAAATAGATGTTGAGTATCACTTAGAGAGAGGTGACCATTGTGAGTTCCATGAAAAAAAAGGACATTATATTGAGGATTGCATTAAGTTTCGCTAAAAGGTTGTAAGAATACTAACCATGAGAGAGTTGAGGATTAAAGCTATTAAGGGTAGTAATGAGGTAAGGATGATGGAAAGTTAAGAGAAATAATTGTAAGTATGTAGAGTCCAGCCAATAATTAATGGGCCACCCAAGCTGATCTTGACTAAACCTTCTTACGCAAATAAAAAAAGAAAATAATGCAATGCTTTACAATTATGGTTGTACCTCCAACATCAAAACTTATGTTCCCATGTTCCAAACTAAGATTAATGGGCTAATCCGGAGTGGTCGTTCCTTCACACTCAAAGAGTTAAGAAAAGCTTAAGGTAAGGAAGTGGTAGATCTTGACAAGGAACTTGAGGTTAACAAACCTATGACTAAGGATGATTCGAATGACTTTCTGAAGTTGATAAAGCATAGTGAATATTGCATAGTAGATCGACTAAAAAAAACCTTGGTCAGGATCTCCCTTATGCCCTTGATACTCAGCTCAAAGTTGCACCAAAATGCCTTATAAAAGGTGTTGAACGAGGCTTATATATGCCTAAGGATATTAAGCAGAAAACCATGGAACATCTGGCATGAAGAATCCATGCAACCAATTACTTGTATTTCATAAAAGATGAGCTGGATATTGAGGGAACCGAACACAATAAACCCTTATACATCACTATTAGATGCAAAGATTTGCTCATAGGCAAAGTGCTCATTGACAATGGCTCGGCTCTTAATATGCTGCCAAAATATATGCTGAAAGAGATGTATGTCAATGAATCACACATAAAGTCTAGTACCATGACGACAAAAACATATGATGGCTCACCCAAACAGAAAATTGGGACTCTGGAAGTAGAACTATATGTAAGGCCATATATGTTCTTGGTGACACTACAAGTGATGGATATTCAATTTTCTATAGTATGTTATTCGGAAGGCCTTGGATTCATACAGTTAGGGTAGTAACTTTATCATTGCACCAATGCTTGAAGTACATCATGGATAGGATGTTGGTGAATATCATGGTTGAAGAAATAGCTTCCATAGTAAGGAATGTGGTTGTACCATTCATTGAGGCAAAAGATTGCAAAAACAGGAACATTTATGCTTTCAAAATTGTAGACACTGATTGGGTTCCTGAGAACATAATGCTGAGAAGGCCAAAGATTTCAAAAGTAGAAAGAATGACAGCTTACAGCTTTTTGGAACATGGAATTCCATTTTAATATAACCCTAACACCGAAATGCCAAAAAGATAAAGATAAAATGTGCTAATTAGATATTCGGGCTTGGATATAAGCCTAAAAAAGAAGATTACAAATGGGCTTCTAGTGTGAGGAGAAAAAAGATGATGGCTACGATAGAAGAAAAAAAGCCTGAAGAAGAAGACCTAGCCATCCTTTCAATTAGAGTTTCATTTCTAAAGGTTACATATGTGGTGCAACCTGACAAAGAAATGGAAAGCTTTGGTAACAAACTCACGATAATGGATATAAATACCTTGGACAAAGATAAGGTTAAATGAGATAACAAGAGGATAGAGCTTAGAAATGAAGATGAAGTGAAAGTCATCTACAGGCTGCATATTTTCTTTGACAAATATAAATCTCATTAGCCTAGAAATGAGTTAACTATCCATACTTTATAAGAAGTCTCCACCAAGTTCTTCATGTGAAAGCTGGCTAAAGGCGAGAAGTTTCAAAATTAGGTGATCTAGAAAGCTTCAGTAGTGTTTATAATGTAAACCAAAATGCTTCTATCATTGCTTTTATTTGTCTTTCTTTTATCTTTCTGGTTGACAATCAAGGCTCAAGATGTTAACTAGGTTTTATCTTTATTGTTGAGCCTTTTCTGAATGATGAGATTAGATATTTTCTAAAATTCTCTCTTTATTTTACTTATGCATTTACAACGAACACTTTTTGCTTTCAAGAATCCTGAAAGCAGATCTTCTGCAACATCATATACACCTAACACCAAGAATAAATGGGCAAACTATAATGAATATATGGTAGTTATAGAAGAAAAGGAATGTGAAGAAAATAATATTAGGGAATCGTAAAATTAATAGAGCAGTATGAATAGGCCTGGAAACCCGCTACAGAAAAACTTGAAACCATAAACATGGGTAATAATCAAGTTAAGAAAAAGCTGAAAACATGAGCCTTGATTACTCCTGAGGAAAGAGCAGAAATGATTGCCCTGCTACAAGAATATATAGATGTTTTTACTTGGTCCTATGAGGATAGGCCTAGTTTGGATACAGATATCAGAGTACACAGGGGACCACGTGTAGAAGGGTGTAAACCAGTCAAACAAAAGTTGAGAAAACCTACCCAAATGTCATGATCAAAGTCAAGACAGAAATTAAAAAGTAGTGAAATGCTGACTTTTTAGAAGTAGTTAAATATTCACAATGGGTATCTAATATATTTGTTGTACCGAAAAAGGAGGGGAAGATCAGAGTTTGCTTAGATTTTAGGGATTTGAATAGAGCTAGTCTCAAAGATAACTTTCCCTTGCCACATATAAATGTTTTGATCGACAATGTTGCATGCAGTTCCACGTATTCCTTCATTGATGACTTCTCAAGGTACAATTAGATAAAAATAGCTCTAGAAGATAAGGAGAAAATAACATTTATCATGTCTTAGGGAATATTCTGCTACAAGGTTATACCATTCGGATTGAAGAATGTAAGGGTCAACTACCAAAGGGCCATGATGACTTTATTTAATGATATAATGCACACAAAAATTGAGGTGTATATGGATGATATGATTGCCAAGTCCAAGAAATGAGATAGTAATGTCCAAGTTTTAAGGAAGTTATTCGAGAAACTAATGAAGTAAAAACTAAGGCTCAACCCTGTAAAATATTCATTTAGAGTTAAGTCTGGGAAGATGCTAGGATTCATGGAAAGTGATAGAGGGATAGAGGTGGATCCTAGTGAAATGAAAATCATTTAATCTATGTCATCTCCTAAGACAAAGAAGAAGGTAAAAGAAATCTTAAGGAGGTTGAACTATATTGTCTGATTCATATCTTAGCTAACAACAACATGTAAACCTATCTTCTAGCTATTGAGGAAAAAAAATCTTGGAATTCAGAATGAGTTGAAGAACCCATCAATAAAATCAAGCATTACTTATAAAACCCGCTTCTGTTTGTTTCTTCTATATCAAAAAGGCCTTTGATACTATATTTAACAGTGACTGAAGTAGTTATGGGATCTGTACTAGACCAACATGATGAAACTAGAAAGAAAGAAAGAAAGAAAGAGTAATTTATTATCTAAGTAAAAAGTTCACAGAATGTGAGTTTAGATACCTAGTGATAAAAAAAAGTTATGTTGTACACTGACATGAGTGGCAAAAAGATTATGACATGTATAATATTACGTCGTTGATTTCAAATGTGGATCTCTTAAGATAAATCTATGATAAGCCCTATCTATCAAGTTGAATTGCAACATGACAAGTTCTGTTACTAGAATATGACATAGTGTATATGACGAGAAAAGTTGTGAAAAGGAGCGCAATTGCTGACCATTTGGACGAAAATGCCTTTGAAGAATATAAGACATTTGATTTTGATTTTCCTGATGAAAATATGTTATTAATCAAGGAAGAAGAAAAGAAAACAAATTGGTAGACTATGTATTTCGATGGGTAGTAAATGTATATGGTAATGGAATTGGTGTAATAATACTCTCTCCTGATAAGAAGCAGTATCCAATTTTGATTAAGCTGCAGTTTGAATACACCAATAATACAACTGAGTATGAAGCATGCATCCTTGGTTTAAAAGCTGCTTTGGAGATGAAAATAAAAAAAGATAGATGTGTATGGTGATTTATTGTTGATTATTTGCTAGGTGAAAGGAGAATAGAAAACCAAGGAAAAAATGTTAAGACCCTATCAAGAATATCTATCCAAACTAACAGAAGAGTTTAAAGAGATAGAGTTCACCCATTTAGAAAGAGAAGGGAACCAATTTGCTGATACTTTGGCCACACTGGCTGTCATATCTAGAATTGATTTTAGATATAAGGTACAGCTAGTAGATATTAATATCAGAAATTTTTTAGCTCATTGTTGCTTAGTTAAAGGAAATGCAAACCCTTGGTACTATAATATAAAGAACTTTGTGCAAAACCAAGAATATCCTATGGGAGCCTCCGAAATAGATAGGAAAACCTTGAGAAGATTGGCTATGAATTTCTACTTAGACAAAGAAGTATTGTATAAAAAGATCATTCGATGAAACCTTGTTAAGTTGTTTGAATAAGGCTAGTGCTAAAAATGCATTACAAGAAATCCATGAAGGGATTTGCTCAACTCACGTTAATGGGCATATGATGGAAAGGAAAATACAAAAGGCTAGTTATTTTTTTATGACGTTAGAAAGAGACTACATCGATTATGTTAAGAAATGTCATAAGTGTTAGGTGTATGGTGATACGGTCAATGCACCTCCAGCTCCTCTGTTTAATCTAACATCTCCATAACAATTTGCAATATGGAGAATTTATGTAATTAGGCCTGTTAATCCAAAAGCCATCAATGGACATAGGTTTATTCTCGTGGCTATCGACTACTTAAAAAAATAGGTAGAAACCGATTCATATGCTCATGTAACATAGAAAGTGGTGAAAAGGTTTCTAGAAAAGGACTTGATCTACCGATATGGTCTACCAAAAAAGAGAATGACCGATAATACTTAGAACTTCAATGGCAAGATGATAATGGAGATCTTTACCAAATGGAAAATCAAGCATTCCAATTCCTCACCGTATAGGTCGAAGATGAACGACGCGTTATAGAAGTTGCCAACAACAATGTCAAGAAGTTTATTCAGAAAATGGTAATCACTTACAAAGATTAGCATGAGATGTTACTATTTTCCCTTCATGCATATCACACTACATTCAGAACTTCAACGGGAGCTACCCTGTATTGTTTAGCATATGAAATGGTGTTCGTGATGCCTTTAAAAATGGAGATCCCATTGTAAAAAGTATTGATATATTATTGATAGAAAAGGCTGAGTTGGCCAAAATGGAATATGAACAGCTAAACCTGATTAGTTTGTTATTGCTTAGCTGTCAAACTTCTTTGCTCCATGAATCACGTCGCGTCACTTGAGATATAGTTGTTATTGTTACTCATTTAGTTAGGATCTTGTAAGGCTATAAGATGTCAGACATAATTGCTTTCAAGAGAGAATTATTCATTTACCATTTATCTTGAGTTCTTGATCCTCTGTTCTTGACAAATTGGTATCAGAGCTCCCACTAGGCTTGAGAAAAAGAAAGCCACAACTTTTTGAGTAACTTGCAAAACAAAGGAGAGTAAGAGACAGAGAAGGTGAATGACGGTAATAACAACTTCATCCAACCATCTATACCATGTTTTAATGGTCATTTTGATCATTGGAGCATACTGATGGAGAATTTCTTGAGATCTAAGGAATTTTAGAACTTGGTTGAAACAGGTTATGTGGAGCTAGAGGCAGGAATAGTTATGATTGAAGCACAACGAAAGAAACTAGAGGAATTGAAGCTTAACGATCTGAAAGTGAAGAATTATCTATTTCATGCCATTGATAGAACTATTCTGGAGAAAAACACCTCTAAGTAAATCTGGGATTCGATGAAGAGGAAATACGAAGGAAATGCAAGAGTGAAACGCGAGGAAAGAGTTTGAAACCCTTAAGATTAAAACAGGTGAGAACAATCTAGAGACTATTCTTCAAACGCTAAGGAAATAGTTTGAAACCCTTGAGATTAAAACAGGTGAGAACATCACTAAATACTTTGCTAAAGTTATGACTATTGCCAACAAAATGAGAATCTATGGGCAACAAATGCGAGATGTAACAATTATGGAGAAGCTCCTTCGATCTTTGACTGACAAGTTCAATTACATAATCTGTTCAATCAAAGAATCTAAGGACATTGATGTGCTCTTAATCGATGAGTTACAAAGCTCATTGATTGTACATGAACAAAAATTCCAGAAAAGTAGTGGGGAAGAAGAAGCCTTAAAAGTGACATCTAAATATAGGTTTTATGGTAAAGGCCAAGGCAAAAGAGTTCTTAGAGGAGAGGGAAGAGGCAGAGGACATCATGCCTTTAATAAAACCACTATGGAGTGTTATAGGTATCATAAGCTTGGCCACTTTCAATATGAATGTCCCACTGAGAACAATGAGGCAAATTATGCTGAATTGGATAATGAAGAAGAGGTATTGTTAATGTCTCATGTGGAATTGTAAGAAAATAATCGTGAGGATGCATGGTTTTTGGATTCTAGGTGTTCAAATCATATGTGTAGAGACAATGCTATGTTTTATGAGTTAAATAAAGAGTTTAGGCAGCTGGTGAAACTTGGGAACAATACACAAATGACAGTACTCGGGAAAGGAAAAGTCAAGCTGTATTTGGATGGCATACATCATGTTGTCACTGATGTGTTTTATGTACCTGAATTGAAGAATAATCTTCTAAGTGTAGGGCAGTTACAAGAAAAAGGTTTGGCGATTCTTATCAAATCAAGGACGTGCAAAATCTATCATCCTATGAGAGGTATGATTATTCAAACCATGATGACAATTAATAGAATGTTTGTATTAATGGCAAGGGCTCAAGTCAAAGACGTTTCCTGTTTTCATGCACTTGCACAAAATCTTTCACATCTATGACATTGCAGATATGGTCATCTTAGTCATAAAGGACTAAGAACCTTGTTGTCGCACGTCACCCGCGCAACGTCTGTTGGTGATTTTTCATTTGTTTGATTGTTCTTTGGTTCTTGAGAGTCACCATCTAGTATTTGGTTCAGGGCTACTAGGAAACCCGGGTATGCTAGTCTTGTCAAAGATTCACGGGTAAGGGACTAGTTGTGGTTAGGGAAGGTATTAGCACCCCTAACGCACCCTACCTAAGATAAGTTGTTTCATGGCTTGATGTGTTAAAGAAGTTTTAAAAATTTTATCTTTTCATTGGATATTAGGAATACGACTTACATGTAAGTTCATAATCCTTAACCGTGAGCAAATCAAACATTAAATTCTTCTTTTATCTTTGCGACTTTATCATAAAAAAAAAACATCCATAAAAAAAATACACACACATCTCTTTTTTATTAATTTTTTTACACCAACATTTACATGTTACAAATCCACAAAATTTAAAATAAAACAAACAGTACATTAAACAAACCAAAAAATTACAAACATAGCCCCAAAACAATCTGGAATTACAGGGAAGGCCTTTTGCACCACCGGAACAGTGCGGTCACGTGTTGTCACAAGAAAATCCAAGAAACCGAGGGGATCTGGCACGACTTCCTCCCCTCTTCCTTTTCTCGCCGGCGGTGACCTGCAGAAACAACAAAATCGCAACAACCAGTTGATTTTAGTTTTTTCTTTCCTTGTTTTCATATTTGCTTCTCTCTTTACATATCTGTTTTTTTGTTTCCCCTTCTTTGTTTAAGCCGGCGGCCTGTATGACCAAGAAGCTGTCGGCGATTATGCTTCTGTCGTGTCTGGCCGGTGGAGATGAAGGAGAAAGGAGTGTTGTCTGGGCGTTGGTTTCAGTTGGCTTTACGGCTGTGGAAATGGGAGAGGTTGCTGGCGGTGTTAAGGCGGAGGAAAGGACAGATCGGTAGGTGTTGGTGTGGCAGCTGGAAGAGGGAAGTCTGGTGCTGAGAAGGGAAACCGTAGGTCTGTGGCCGAAGGATGAGGGAAGATATGTCGGTTACGGGCTGGAAGGCGGTGTTCTCGGTGGCTGAGATAAGGGGAGAGTGAGGGGGGACCAGAGCAGCTGAGGGTGGCTGTCAGCCAAGGAAAAGGAAAGGATATGGCCTTGGAAAAGGAAAGAGAGTGCAGGGGCTCTTTGGTTTTTTTTTATGCAGGGAAGTTATGGTCGGGTCAGCTGGCGGCTGGAGGAGGGGAGCGGCCAAGGAAGCCAAAAATGGAAGCAGGGGGGTTGGTCTGGGTTTCTTTTTGGCAGAGGGGAAGTGAGCGGCGGTTTGGGTGAGGGGGCAGAAAGGGTTATAGTTTTTAGGGTTATTTGTGGTTTAGGGTTTCTTTGTGATTCCCCTGAATTGTGCAACATTGCCCCCCCTCTATTTGTGTGTGTTGTGGAGACCTATTTATAGGCAAAATGTTGTTTGGTCTCCACAATTGGTCCCTCAACTCTTTTTTTTATTTTTTGTAAATTTTTATTTTTTCTTATTTTTTTTTATATTTTGAAAACGAGCAATATCAACGTCACCTCGATAAGGAAAATCAATAATTTTGAAAATAACATGTTAAAAGTTGAACGCGTTCGAAAGATCCTTGAAAATTAAATTCTTTTGGGATGACATTGAAAATGCTAAAAACGACGCAAATATATCAAGAACATATTTTTTGGTCTTCTTTATTATTATTTTTGAAATTTTTGGATTTTCAAAAACACGGGGTCAAAAATTGGGTAGCAACACTTGCAATACAAGAAAATGGTTCAAAGACTACCACCGCTTCTCTCATCAACTACAATGTGTACTGCTTGGATCGTTGGTAAGCAGCACAGAGATTTCATCCTAAGGAAAAGCTAGTGGCGTGCATCACAGAGGCTACAACTCATTCATACTGACATATATGGTCCAATCACACCAATCTCAAATAGCAAGAAAAGGTATTCCTTATGCTTCATTAATGACTATAACAGAAAAGCCTAGGTTTATTTTCTAGTAAAAAAATCAGAAGCTTTCCAGTATTTCTAGTATTTTAATAAGTTCGTTGAAAAGGAAACTAGACAGTTTATTAAGTGTTTAAGAACAGATAGAGGTGGTGAATTCAACTCTATAGAATTCAATGAGTTTTGTAAGCAAAATGAAATCAAGAGGCAGCTCACCACAGCCTACAGTCCTCAGCAAAATAGAGTGGCTAAGAGGAAGAATAAGATAGTGATAAACTTGGTGAAGTCCATGCTTTCAGGAAAGAAGATTCTCAAAACCTTCTAGCTTGAGGCAGTAAAATGGACTATATATATGTTGAATTGATGTTCCACTTTTATAGTGAAAGACATAGCTCTAGAAGAGGCATGGAATGGATTGAAGCCCTCGGTTGAACAATTTAGAGTGTTTGGATGTGTAGCACATGTCCATATACCGGGCAAGACAAACCAAACTGGAAAACAAGAGCTGATGTTGTGTACTGCTAGGAGTGAGTCAAGAATCCAAAGGTTACAAGTTCTATGATCTTGTTGCAAAGAGAATTGTAATTAGCAAGGACATAATTGTAATTAGCAATGCAGTGATGAATCTTATTGTTCCTGGTTTCAAGATTAGAAAAAATAGAGAAGGTAACAGAATTGATGAGACTTATTATAAGCAAATAGTAAGTAGTCTTATGTATATCACTGCTACAATGCCAGATATGATGTTTGTTATAAGCTTTATTAGCAGGTTTATGATCAGACTAATAGAATTTCACTTACAGATTGCTAAGAGAGCATTAAGGTACTTGAAGGGCACTGTTGATTATGGAATATTTGATAAGAAGAACGGGGACAAACAATTGGTTCCATTTATTGATAGTGATTATGCAGGAGACTTAGAGGATAGAAAGAGCACATCTGGCTATATCTTTATGCTAAGTGAAGGAGCAGTTTCATGGTCCTCAAAGAAATAGCTTATAGTCACTCTTTCAACAACTAAAGCCGAATTTGTGGCAGCCGCAGTTTGTGCTTGCCAAGCAGTGTGGATGAGAAAGGTTCTGGAGAAGTTAAATCATGCACAAGATGATTACACTATTGTGATGTGTGATAACAATTCAATTATCAAGCTCTTAAAAATCCTATTATGCATGGACGCAGTATACAAATTGATGTGCATTTCCATTTTCTACGTGATTTAACTCGAGACAAAGTTATTGAACTTGTGCACTGTGGTTCTCAAGATCAAGTGGCTGATTTGCTGACTAAACCGATTAAGCTTGAGGCATTTTTTAAACTTCGAGAACAACTGGGAGTCTATATGATGCCTGGAGTAAATTAATTACTTACATAACAATTAGTTTAAGGGAGAGAATGTTGAAAAGTACTAGTACCTGTTGGTCTATTACTGTAAAATAAGTCTGCTAAGTCTGTTGTTAGTTTGTTATTGCTTAATTGTCAAACTTATTTGCTCCATGAATCACGTAGCGTCAGTTGAGATATAGTTGTTATTGTTACTCATTCAGTTATGATCTTGTAAGGCTATAAGATGCCAGACATAGTTGCTTTCAACAAAGAATTATTCATTTACTATTTATCTTCAGTTCTTGATCTTCTATTCTAGACACAAATAACAATGAAAACATATAGAATATGTTCATTTCAATATTAATTATGAATACAAGTTTTGTATAACATTAATTTGTTTTTGTACAAAGTTTAGAATTCAAATATTAGATGAAATAAGATTAAATAAAGATAATTATATCAATTGACTATATGTTTCAACAAGATTATGGAACAACATATTATTACGTTACAAAACTTGTTTGATTGCATATAAACGGATTATCAAAATCAAATAACCCCATGTTTTATGGAGGAATTGTTTTTTTTATTATTAACATGGGTGTCCGGGTTAACTTGCGCGTACCTAGACTAATCCCACGTGCCCTGAAGTTAACGATCATGTAAGCCTCCAGTGACTCTGAAAAGATTCAAACTCGTGACTATTGAGAAGCAAACTCAAGGTCTGACCAAATGAGTTACGGAGGAATTGTTAAATAATATAATTGGAAGAAGGGAAGAAAACTTGACAGAAAAATAAAAAACAAACAGACAAGTGTACATTGGCAATGATTTTGAAATTGATGGAGATAAACTTTGATTATGAGATTGGTACGTAGTAAAGTAATAAAGATCACAATGGATCATATATAAGCAGTCCACGCACGAACTAGTTCTTAATTATTACGAACTAGTACTTGTGATAGAAATAAGAAACTAGTTTGTAAATAACAAAATTATCATGAGACAAAGTGCTTCGATTATCTTTGTGGCCACAAGGAAACCACTACCGTAGTGTATCTCGTGATCTCCTCTCTAGTTTTCACCTTCATGAGCCATAGGTTTGGTTCCATGTACAATACTTGAGGACAAAAATTAAGATTCTCTCTTTTGAATGCCGTTCACTTTTGGAGATACAAATTTGGCATGGCATGGCATGATAAGGATTAATTCATATCGTGTGCACGAGCAATCTTTAATAATTTAAAAACCTAGGAAGGAAAAGATTATTGGGTTTTCTACTCCAACTCTTCTAAAACAATTCTCTTTTATGCTATTTCAAATCTTCTTTTTTTTTATTAACGTGGGTGTCCGGGCCAGCTTGCGCGCACCTCGACTAATCACACGGGTCCTGAAGGTAACGACAAGTTTTCAGTGGTCATTATATTAGCAACCACAAAATTCGAACCTGAGACCACATGGGAAACAAACTCTTTGATCTCAAGTTCTTACCAATGGACCATCTACTAGATGGTTATGCTATTTCAAATCATTTCTTAAATAAACTCTTTATTAACATCAAGACTACTATTATCATTAAAAAATGAAACTGTAAAAAGAAATTAATAAATGTTATGTTTTATAAAATAGGTGTATAAAATATTTATCAATATTAGATAATAAATATCGTATTTTTTACATTAAAAAAATCCCATTATATCTAATATCAGATCAAAACTCAAGATAGTTCTCCAAGTGAAGTTGATTGGACATGAATATACCATATTCCTAGGAAGTCAGAGTTTCAACCCAATCTCTCATATTAGATTTTATTCCTTTTTATTCCTTGTGAACAAATTTCCAT
>Ga0307517_10006609_pt1 | contig 17098 bp, 6 predicted proteins | sample 23_EM_MG_FD_194515 | JGI IMG/M metagenome (GOLD analysis project Ga0307517, IMG submission 194515) | Populus trichocarpa ectomycorrhiza microbial communities from riparian zone in the Pacific Northwest, United States - 23_EM | ecosystem: Host-associated > Plants > Roots > Unclassified | place...
AGAATTATTGTAGCCAATATTGACCTCATTTTTTCTTGATGAAATCTACAAGTGAGCATGACGTCTATGAAATCTACAAAGTGCGTTTTCTAGAAGATGGGGTTTTTTCGAATCACAAAAAAAAAAATATACGTTGATATTGAAGTTTTGGACGGTTGGATATATATATATTCTTACTTGAAGGGACATTTTGTATTGAGTTAAAATGAATATCTTTGTCCATTTATATTGAAATCTACAGCACATAATTTTAATAGAAATAATTGATAAAATAATGAGAAAAAAAAAACCTAAATAGTACTATAACCCATTAATCTTCTCGATAGAGATATAATATAACTGAGATCGATAGTATTATAAGGACATGTAGATAGGGTTTTCAAATATGTATGATTAATAACCTTTTGCTACAATTTTAAAAATCTCAAATATTATCTCTCTCTCTCTCTCTCTCTCTCTCACACACACACACACACACACACACACACACACACATATATATATATATATATATATATATATATATTAAAGTGTGTTATGTATAAATCATAAATTAACACCGCATGAAGAAAGGAGAAAAGTGCAGTACCGAACACAGGAACAAATTGACGTGTGTTACAGTAAACACCACATGGAAGCAATAAAGTAGTTTCATGGATAGTGCCTCAAGAGAGGAAGAAACGACAATGAAGAAATGTAAAAGCTTCCCCTATCGCCATCAGCTTAATTTCCCGTTAACTTTAAGGACTGCTTGAGATTTTTTTCCAGCAGGTGAGTGTGAACGAAGATAAGGATTCACATTTTCCAAATAGAATCGTCCAATCTTTCTTCTTCCAACTGCGTTCAACCCTCGTGGAAATGAGACGAACTGCCTCCCACTTCTCATGTCCACACATGCATCTCTGGTCTCATTAAAGAGGTTGTCGCCCAGTAATGGAAGAGACTTGTTTTTTTTTTTTTGCATCAGGGTTTAAGCTTTATTGTGCACGCCTATCACTCCCGCGATGCCTTACATGCTCACTGGGCTTGCAGAATATTCAGTAGACCTGAGGATTAATTATAGTGCGCGTAAGCTGGCCCGGACATCCCAGGTTAAAAAAAAAACAAGAACTGAAAGACCTAGCCACTGCAAGTTGGTGCTAGCTGGCTGCTCAGCCATCAAATTTGTTTGCTTTACAGAGCAGAGCTTTCTTGAAAAGGTTGCAAGACAAGCGTAATTAAGGATACGCTAACCTGTCCCTTTTATGGCTTTTCAATCCTACATGCTCTCACATATTAATTTATAGAGAAAATTGGTTAATGAACGAGGAGAGAATATTCTTATAAGATGAAAAAAGGTTGTGTTCTTTTTTTGTTTTTTTGGGTAAATTGTGCTATTAGCATATAAAATACAAATAAATTGTGAAATAGCGTAAGATAAAAAAGTTTTGGTAAAATAACACAGTTTAAAGATATCACGATTCAGAAACACAATATTTCAATAATGTCATGGTTTAGAACTGTGACATTTGACTAAACGTCGCGGTTGTAAATCGTGATATTCAATACCTTATCGCGCTTGTGAAGTGCGACATTTATAAATACTTTGATAGCACTTATTCAACTGCTCCTGACACGGAAAACTCTCATCGAAGCACTTTTTCTTCAACTACCCTACCAAAAAGGGCAAATAGTGTAGCAAGAACAATAAATTCAATTGAATTAACCTTATGTGAAGGGTCTCCTAAGCTATTTCAGCTATAGACTAATGGGTAATACTAGACAGGAGATAGAGTACAGGGATGTACATAAACATGCAACACTCGACAAACTTCATGATGTATCTCTTGACTTCTTATTTCTTATATAAGTAGGTTTCCAGACAATAAAATATAAAGTCATTTTAAAATCTCATTGATTTTGTGGTTGTGAACTGCAACATGAATTAAAATTTTACATGTCACGTTTTAAAACCGCGGCATCAATTAAATGTCGTGGTTCAGTACCTCCAACATCCAAATGTCGCGCTTTGGAAGCGCGACAAGTAGTTGTAAGCGCGGCATTTAGTTTATATCCCGTTTCTGAACGCGATAAGGTCAAACTATAATATTTCACCAAATCTTTTTTAAACGATGTCATTCTCTTAGATTTTTAATTTACTATGCTAATTTGATTTTAAAAATAACCTTTCTTTTTAGGGGTCTTCCTTCATGCATTTGAAAAGATAACATATAGATAACATATACAAGTCCCTTAATTATCATGGTGAACAAGAAAAGTTGTTATTATTATTATTATTACACACACACACATGAGTGATTGTCTAAATTATTTTTGTTAATTTATTGTGTTTCTTGGCATCAAAGATTTAGATCAATTATTCATAAAAAAAAACATGTATTTATTTGGATAGTTATGTACGTTGTCAAATTAGGGTTATTTTCACCGTCCAACTTGATAGGGTTTGAATTCTGTGTCATTTTGTATGCCTAGCTTAATTAAATTTGGATTTAAGAAGTCAAACACCATACATAAATGTCTCTGGATCAGGCTGTTCTTGATATAGCTAGAATCTTGAATTTCAATGATTAGATGAGAAAGAAAAGTATAATATTAATCGAGTTATTTTTTTTTTTCATGTACACTTAATTTGAATTTAACACTTTAATTCTAACAATAAAACATAACACAAATCAAAATAAAAAAATTAACATATAAAAATCAAAGTTTTTATTCATTAGTGCGACAAATCGTAATACCAAACAGACACTAATATTGTTAGCACATTACAATTGAGACTTTAGGGCATCTTCTTTTTACAAGAAAGCTAGAAAACAGTATGAAAGCAAAATCATAATAGAAATATTGCTGTGTCTGATCAATCAAAAGATGGTGACATATTCCTGGGAGCCATGTCTATGATTAAAGGGGTTCAACTGCCTTTTCTTTTGGGTATTGCTCTCCCTCTTTTTATCTTATGTCTTTTGATATTTGAATCATTACCCTGTCCTTGAGGTTCTTTCGCATAATATCACCATGATTGCAAACAAGTAAGCAAATAAAAAGAAAAAACAGGTACATTATTGATATAAAAGATAATGCCTAGAAAATAATATAAATTATGTCTCGAGATTTTATCTAATAAATTAAATTATTAAATTGAAATGATTATTTGACGTGGTATTAGAGTCTTAGTGGCCAAATGATCATGAATTCGGATCTCACCACCTCTATTTTATTTAATAAAAAAATTAAGTACAAGGTAATGTAGATCTGTACAAGTTTTAAACTTAAAAAACTTTCACTTAAAAAAATATATTAAAAAATTATATAAATAATATCTTTACATCTCATTTAATAACTTAATCATGACTTAATCAAAACTCGAATTGATTTTTTAACACAAGCAAGCATCCATCGTCCATGGTGAGAAATTTGGAAGGAAGCAAGGGACTGAAGTGTGCTTCCAAGGACAAGCAAGGATTAGAGTCTGTTTGGCTCTGCGGTTCAACCTGTTTTTCACTAAATTTCAATTTTTTTTTTGTTAAAATTGAGTACGGTTTGTACTTTTTGGATCGTTTTGATGTGCTGATGTCAAAAATAATTTTTAAAAAATGAAAAAATATCATTGGCATATATTTCGGCACGAAAAGCTATTTGAAAAGCAACCACTACCACACTGCCAAACACCCTCTTCTAAACCCCAAGTACTGTTAGTCTTCGTTAGTGGATCCATTGTTTGTCCTTTTTTGGGCTTGGCTCATTTCTAGAGAAAACCCTAGTTTGTTCAAAAGAAAAAAAAAAGATAGAGTTACATTTGACACCCCCGTTTAATTAAATTTATTTTAAAAAGGAAAGCATATTTTTCAAATATTCATATTCCATACAAGGCTGCAAATCAACTGAGCCTACTTGAATTAGTTTTGATGTGTTGAAACCAAGATTTCTTTAATTTGATCCATTCTCAAGCTAGATTCGTATCTCTAATGACCATATCTATAATTAACGAGCCTATACAATAACTTGGCTTAATTAACGATCCAGTCTCTTTTATGCTTAAGTTAATGTGATTGTTGCATAACAGGTCATGTGGTTTCTGCACTGTTGATGGATATGATTTCGTGGATACCTTTCTTGCAAATAGATTATAGATGTGATTTCTAGCAGTCAAAGTGGCACTTATGTGGTGAAATGGTCCTGCAGATGAGTCAGTGTTGCAGAAATGGGTGTTTTGCCTGCAAGATTAACCTCAGTACAAAAATGATCACTCTAGCTAGTTATGGCCATCGAAAGGAAGCCCTTGCACATTTCTCTAATCATCAGGCTTTTGATTTGTGCTCTCGTATTCGTATTATTTCAGGTTTTCTCTGAAGTTTTGGTTCGTGTCAAGTTCCAAGAACATTTTGTTTCTTGAGATTGATGCTGTACTATTCCAAAGAATTTCAAAAGATGCCCACTGGCTCATGTATACATTTCACTACAGATACTCTTGCCAGGAAAATCAAGCCCGTGCAGGACCCAAACAAGTGCCACAGAGGACAAAGCTACTGGCACTGGGCCAAACATCCACGCCAATAAAGGAAAGGTGATGCATAGGACCCGATTGCCCATAAGAGCCAACATGAAACCTCGTTCAAATACTGTTTGTGTATATGTAGGTGATGGTGAGAACTCACGAGAGGCAGCATTTATCAAGAAATTAGCATCAATCAAGAATGCAAGTCCCATTGAGCTGCATAAGAAGCTTACCAAGAGAAATAGCGAGGCTGACCCAAATTTCAGAACATAGAGTTTCCCAGATTGTGAGCCAAAAAACGCACTGCCACTGAGGAGATGACTTGCTTTATAGTTGTTGTTGGTCAAAGCAGCCAGTGCCAGGTTTATGATAATGGCTGTTGCAGCAGTTAATATAGTTGTCATCTGAGCATTTCTCAGGCTTTGCACTGCTAGCATACCAGTCCTGTTATCACCCTGTTTTTCAACAAAACACAAACAACATCTCAGCAAATATTATGAAAGGCTGTTGGAATTTGGTAATTTGGATCGGTAATTACCTCTTTCAATTGTACAAACCATGTTTTTCTCTTCAATGCTGCAATTCCTTCAGTAATTTGAGATGGTTTGTTCTTGAAGCAATGCCATAGATAGGCATGGTAACCAACCATGAGGAAGAGACTCAGAGGGGCTAATATCGTGTCTAGATAATCAATGACACCCATCTTTCTGCCAAGGCATTCAGGAGGCCTGGTTTTAAAGCCAAAACTAGATGCCTGCATATCTGTGTTATGGCTAACATGGTAGTGGAATTTAGGTCATGATGTGTAATGCATGGTATACTTTTTATTCTTATGTTACTAGGGTGTCTATTGTGGAATATGTTTAGTGCGCACATTCCATTAGTCTACAAGTGAGGAGGAGACATGTTCTAACTTCTAAGTGGCACATGTACTAATCTTGTATGAATCATAAATGATATGTTTGTTTTTGCGGTGGAGTAACCACATATTTAAAAGTATTTGATTAATCAACGCATACCATGATTTTGCCTGAGTTTCACCGAAAAATTATAAAAAATAACTTTTTTTAAATATACTTCTTCAAACCATAACCACAAAACTATCATAACTTCAAACACAATCCCCTGGAACCTCAGAAAAATACACATACCCTTTGCTGTGAGAAGGTAGTGGAAGAGTTTTGTGGGTTGTAAAGCTTAGAATATGATGCTTATATAGCTGCTACACTGAAAAAGCAGGATGGTTGGGCTGACCAGAAAGTTGATCGACAATTATATCCCTATTATGGTAGGTGTTGAGGCAGGATAGTGCTTGATGACAGTATGTAACTTTATATTAGCAACAAGGGGATAGACAAGCATTATAGGGCTAGACGCATAGGGTGATTAAGTAGTGGAATTAGGTAGAGATTTCCATTCAGTAGTCTCCATGAAGAAGAAGAAGAAGAAGAAGAAGAAGAAGAGCATGACGTAGTAGAATATTATATTAGCAACATGAAACTTCAAAGAACAAGCAAAATTCAAAGACACAAACCGGTGTTAGGCAGGCTGACAGCAACTAAAAGAGAGTCACTTCTGCTATTGCTGGTGTACTTCCGCTGTGCATAGCATGCCTTGATTAAATTATATATGAGATGTTTTTTTATATATAGATATAAGACGTTAGGTTATCAAGATAAAATACTACCTTAACTTTACAAATTTTGGCAATGTTAGGCTGAAGTGACGAATTCGGGTACCAGGAGCGATAAAATAGTGGTTCGGGAATGCGGTTCAAACAGTAAGTTTTTGTTTAAATTTATTTTTTATATATATTTTTAAATTATTTTGATATGTTAATGTTAAAAATAAATTTAAAAAATATTTTTTTAATATATTTTTCTTTAATGTAAAAACATATTTTAAAATACAGCACCTACGTCAACATCAAACACTATCAAAATATTTTATAAAACCAGGTGCATTTTTGCTGTACTGTCACTTATCTTTATTGTTTCTGGTCAATATCTTTTTCAACGAAAGAGGTATTCTTGGATCAATTTTAAAAATATCACCCAAGCATGTAGAATAAATTATTTTTCATTAATTAATGATACTAGTGCGAGAAAAGTGATGATGTTTGTATTTTCGTTAAATATGATCTTGTAACAACGAACAGCCACCCAACTTTACATGAGTTTTTTTGGTGCTGGCATGAGTTATGGTTTAAAAAAAATATATAGCCATGTCCCATAATTTATTTTATATTTTATCTTCCTCCGCCGAACACGCCACCTATAATTTATAATTGTTTAGTAATACTTATAGGGGTGTTCAAAAAAACCGATCAACCAATTAAACCAAAAAAACAAAGAAAAAATTAACTGAAAAAACCAAACTGATAAAAAAACCAAATAAACCGATTAAAAAAAAACACCTAGTCCGGTTCGGTTCCGGTTTAAAAAAGCTTAAACCGATTGAACTGGACCAAACCGAACCGGATTAATTGAATCTAAAAAAGGTATAAAAAGAAAAATCCTAAACCTAATGACCCTTCCCCTTCCCTTTTCTTCTTTCCTGCCGCGCTAACCCACCCTCTCTTTTCTCTGTGCTTTTCTCTCTCATTTTCTCTCATATATTAACATTAAATCTTACTTTATTTCATCACTCTGGTTTATTTCATGGTCAACTTCTCCTACAATCACTCCCGCTCTCTGGTTTATTTCATGGTCGACTTGCAATGGCAACAGCAAAAACAAGCTTTTTTAATTGGTTTTGGTTTTTTTGGTTTTTAATGCTAAAAAACCGACCCGAACCAAACAAAACCGGTTCGGTCCGAACCGTTTCTCGGTTTTGTCCAGGTTATATTAACAAGAAATACTATTTTACGGCTGGGTTGAATTTTTAAATTAAAACCGAACCGAACCAGACCGTAAACACCCCTAAGTAATACAATGTAGGGTGATTGTTAAGTATTTTTCAATCAAAAATATATTAAAATAATTATTTTTTTAGATTTTTTTACTTTTAATATTAATACATTAAAATTATTTAAAAATACTTTTAAAAAATTCAATTTAATAATTTTTAAAAAAATAAAAGATATTTAAAAAAATAGAAGGTATTACATTACTAAATTATCACGACGAGGACAAGAATTATCAACGTGAAAAACATGACTCAATCAATTATCCTTTTATTTTAATGTATAAGAATAAAACTAGCAAAACCATAATATAATTTATTAGGTGAATATCTGGTTCACAAGCAAAGATCGCATGCCAACCAATTAAACCTTCCCGTATTATTAAATTAGTTCAAATCGTTAATTTAATGCGTGATATTTAGACTATGAATATTTTGCGTATTATAATAATGAAATAAGATAATCAATAATACATGATATAAATAAATATAATAATGTTCTTATTGTTTTGATACATGATCTTAAGTGATGAATTGGTTCATTTAATAATTTTTCAACCAATAATAATTTTATTAAATGTAGAAACTTATTTAAAATAAAATCAATATAAGAGAACCGCTAGAAAACAAACACGATAAAGAAAAGATTAAAATAAAATATTTGAAAAAAAAAATGAATTACTCGAATATCATAACCAGATAATTAACAACTAAACTAATGCAGAAAAGAACACATAGCAAAGCAACATTTAGTTTGGGGTGAGCAGAAAAACTTGAAAAGTCAATTAAACTCGGAAAATTAGTAAAAAAAATTGATTGAAAATATGTGACTTGGCTTTATTTTAGAGCAACATGGGAATAAAGAAGCATGGAGGAGTGATAAAGAAGGAGGAGAATTAGGTAGAAAATCTGGGTAGTGGTCTCAATTTACATTAGAAAAAGGAGCATATATGACATTATAAGATATTAGCAAAACGTGAAATCTCAAAGGAAAAGCTATATGATAGAGACTGGGTGTGTGTGTGTGTGTGTGTGTGTGTGTGAGAGAGAGAGAGAGAGAGAGAGAGAGAGAGAGAGACAAATATTTGTTTATGACTATCTCTAGTTTTTGGTATGCTTGTTGTGCTTCAGCTGTGGACGTATCCATTAATCTATGGGATTCGTCATACTACAAGCACAATCAAGAGGTGATGGCGTGTGTTAGTTATATCATCAGCCAAAAAAATAAAACACTTTTTTTCTTGTAAAATTTAAAAAAAACAAATAATAAAATAGTGATTGGAATGTTGAATAAAGATGAAATAGATATAATAGTTTATTTTATGAAGGTATTTGGTGTGTTACAGTATAAAAATTAGTTTTTGTCATATTCAAGGTTGTTCTAGGGAAGAAATTTTTGTCTCATTAAAAGAGGTAGGACAAGTTGGTCTAATTTTCTATATACTGGTTAACCTGGATTGATCCAAGTCAATGTGAAGATAAAAACAGTTATTACTATAGTTTTAAAACCCAACTAAAAAATCAACCCGGGGCAAGATCTGGGTCTTAAATTGAATTGACTATTGACCCAAGTCAAGTTAATTCTTTTTCTATTTTTTCTTAAACTCAGATCAGTCCATACCCTAAATTGGTCATGTTACGTCTCGTATTTACTAAACACAAAATAAGATAAATTGTAAAGTCTAGCTCAAAACACACCAAACACAAGACAAAACAATTATTAATCTACTCTTATCCAATCCAATCAATATTATCTAGCATATCAAATACTATCTAAATGTCTAACCGCGTGGATAAAAAATCAATCAAGTTATTTTGTTTTACAAAGGAAAAAAGAATAGAGTAGAATTTTATAATGGACCCAGGAACATAATTATAAAACCTATTTTAAAGTTTTACTCGGCTCAACATATGAATTATGAGTTAGTTGGGTTAACTCGTTGAGAAGCGGCGGTCGAATCTGATTTTTTAAACCAAAAGAATATCGCTTTCATGAAAACATAATTTAATTTGAAATGAAAGCTAACCCAAGTCAATTTTTGGATCAACATTGGTTTATAGTTATGTCATATAGTAACTTGTGAGTGAGAATTGAAGGCAAAGCCTAAGTAAGCCCAGCTCACATAGAAAACAAACTTCTGGACCTTTTCAGGTCCAGTGTCATTATCAACAACGTTGTAACTGGTCTCGTTGCTCGTCGTCTGTTGGTAGCATCTTTACCAATCAGAACAGCACCATCAGAGTGGTACCTTCCAAGGAAAAAAAAAATCAGAGATGGAACGTGGAGAATTTCGGGGTGCAAAAGCTTGTGGTAAAGGGTTTCGGATAAGCTTACTGCTCTTCTTGTGCATGATCACAACACAAGTGAAGGGATCGATTCATGAGTACAGAAACGAAGCTTTTACTACGAAGTCCAATGCCTTCTTTTTTCATGGTGGTAGCGAAGGTATTTATGCTTCTAAAGCTTCTCGTCATCCTGATTCCTCTGCTCTCTCCCAATCAGGAAAATCCTTCATCAGGTTTTTTTTCTTTTTTTCTTTTTAATTTTCTTGTTGAGTGGATTTCCTTTTATTCACTTGTTAATTGCACTTTTTTTTAACTCATTTTTGTGCTTTTCTTTCTGGGGTTTTCTTAAATTTCTAGATTTAATTATTACTGTGGCTAATTTTTAGGATCATAGGGTAGAATGGGTTTAATTTTTGTGATTTCTTGATGTCATTGAGAATTGTTCAGATTTCAGTAACTGTGGGTCCCACATGATGGAACGACGAATATTGAGCTAAAGATTTAGCTTAATACTTTTAGGTTTGAAGGGGTGACGTTTAGGAGGACGAAAGAGTCAGCTAGTCGGCAAGAGGTTATGCAGACGAGTACTGGAGTTGTTGAAGCAATCATACTTGATGTGAAAGATAGGGAGAGGATCGGAGGGGAGTTTTTGAAGACTAGTGCTATATGTTGTAATCATACTCTTGCGGAGACGGGTTCTTGCAAGTTAGGGGAGGTGATTTTCAAGAAAAATTTGGATAATCCTAACTGGCCGCGTGTTATTAAGACGGACTTTGCAGGAACAATTGATGAAGCCAAATTGGAAGCTGATGAAATCGAGATAAACAGTAATGGAATGTATTACCTTTATTTTATGTTTTGTAATCCGGAATTGAAGGGGACAGTGATCAACGGGAGGACTGTGTGGAAGAACCCAAATGGTTATTTGCCCGGAAAGATGACTCCTTTGATGACATTCTTTGGAATTATGTCTTTAGCCTATCTTGTGCTAGGACTAGCATGGTTCGTAAGGTTTGTTCAATTTTGGAAGGATATTATACACTTGCATTACCACATTACGGCTGTTATTGCTCTTGGAATGTGCGAGATGGCTGTTTGGTATTTTGAATATGCCAATTTTAATTCGACTGGATTGAGACCAATGGGTATCACGTTGTGGGCTGTCACCTTTACCACTGTGAAGAAGACTCTATCCCGCCTTCTTCTTTTGGTTGTCTCAATGGGTTTTGGTGTGGTTAGGCCAACCCTTGGTGGCATAACATCAAAAGTGCTTCTTCTTGGTTTGGTATATTTTATTGCTTCTGAGGCGCTTGAGCTCATTGAACATCTGGGAAACATCAATGACTTTTCCAAGAAAACAAAGGTGTTTGTGGTGCTTCCAGTTGTTTTCCTGGATTCCTGCTTTATTCTCTGGATTTTCTCATCGCTGTCAAAAACTTTAGAGAAGCTTCAGGTGATTATCTTCTTCTACCTCTCCTTCCAAATTTATAAACTGTGCATGTATCCACTGATGATGTCCCGTTAAAAAATATAAACCTATGAATTCGTGTATTTGGATGGGTGCATGCACATCTTGGCTGTCTTTATTGAGTGTGGATCTGTGGAAAATGGTCTGGGGGTGCTGTCTTTCTGCCCTTGAATTGCTATCGGTAGTACCTTCTTATTGCACTTTTGAAATGATTCTTTCTTTCTCTACTTTTTTCCTTCGTTTTGTGGATGAAGATGAGGAGAAACATGGCTAAGTTAGAACTGTACCGGAAGTTTACCAATGCCCTTGCAGTGTCTGTACTTCTCTCCATTGCCTGGATTGGTTTTGAGGTAATGTTTATTTTCTTGTTCTACCCACTAAATTATCCCTTTGTTGGTCTTCACCAGAAGATGAAATATGATAATTTTATTATTCACTAGTGTATTTATTAAAGAATACTCATTCTCCTCTGGCCTATGTTTGCTCAGCTATACTTCAATGCTACTGATCCACTAAGTGAGCTGTGGCAAGTTGCTTGGATCATCCCTGCTTTCTGGACTTTGCTAGCATACTCACTCTTGGTGGTGATATGTGTGCTCTGGGCTCCTTCACGTAACCCAACAAGGTACTTGCTTTGACATCACCTTCACTTTTGTTGTTTTCTACTTTTGGGACTTGATGTTGTGAATACATGGGCTCATTTGGCCTTTTGCAATTCAAGCAGGGCCTTGGTCTTTTTCATGTTGTTAGGGATATTGGTATTGCTACTATCATTCTGAATTTGAATCCATGCTGCTTCATGAACTTGAAACTGGTATTTTTGTAGATTGGAGTTGTAATAATTCATAAGCATATCATTCTGGCAAGTTGATGCTAAGTCTGATATTTGTTTTTGTTGTTATCTGGTAACTGTTAAACTCTGCATACTCAATGCAATATTGTTTTTCATTTTTTACTTCTTGCTTACTTTATCACTCCATTTATACAGTTTTTTCATAACAAAGAAGTCTAAAGTAAGATTTATGTATTTTATGGGTGGTGGAACTGTGGAAGGCTCATAATTCTCATAAATCTAGACAGAAGATGAATTCAATAATTAGAGTGAGTCTGTGGACGCCTTTAATTTTAATAAATCTAGACCGAAAGTTTACAGTGAGTCTGCTGTTGCATCAGATGCCATGTTCTGCTATCTAAGTTCTGGAGGTAAGTTCTGGCTTCAAGAGGCAATCATGGGCAGTATGTTCTCCTTTTGGAAAACGATAGTACTGTCTCCTACACTAAACTTTTTTTTTGTTGTTCTCCAGTGAATGTTAAATCTCTGCATGCTTCTTGCCCTTTTTTTCTTTAATTTTTTTTTCTTCTTTCTCACTTTATCTCTCCATTTATACAGTTTTCATAATAAAGAAGACTAAAGTTAGATTCATGTATTTTATGGGTGGTAGAAGGCCCTTAATTTTCATAAATATAGACAGAAGATGAATTCAATGATTAAATTGAGTCTTTGGAAGCCTTGTGATTTTCATAGACCTGGACAGAAGATGAATTCAACAACTAGGTAAGTCTGCTGTTGCTTGAGATACCATGCCAGGATAGTACTCCTATCTAATTTTTGGGAAGTTCTGGCTTCAAGAGGTAATCATGGGCAGTATATTCTCCTTTTGGAAAATAAAACTAAGGCTCCTGCACTAAAATATGTTGATAATTCTGTGTTATAGAAATCAAAATAGCAGAAATCCTATGCGCCCTCCAAAAAATAAATAAATAAATAAATTACCAGCAAGCATTTTTCTTTTTCCCTTTCTTGGATTTTTTACAAGGATGTTTACTGTTATGCATTGCCTGTATTTTTGTCATTTGAACTGAAATAGTAAAATCTAATCATATTAATATGTTGCTTCTTCTCATAAAGAAATAGATATCTAACATGCTGCTGCTAATCGGGCTTGCTCCTGCAGATATGCATATTCAGAGGGGGAGGACTTTGACGAGGAGGGTATATCATTGACAACCGGTGATATTGCTAATAAGCTGGAAAGGAATGCACTTGTTGAAGATCTTGAGGAGGATAAGCGAGAATAGATGAGCATTACCCCACAAAGGAGAATCAGATCGGCACTCAAGTTGCATATCCAGGAATTTGTCTGAGTCTTTATATGCAATTTGTGTTGATGTACAAAGCACCGGTGCATGAAATACAGAGATAGAAGAGTTCGACATGAGTTAGATTTTAGGCAATGAAACGAAGACAAATCGAGATGCTCGGGTTCTTGTATTATTTGTTATCTGCATTGAATTATAACTGCTTTGAGAAATCCCCATATTGTGCCCAAATCATCCTCGAAGCACGAAATCTCTTATCCCTAACCCTGGCTCTCAGAGAAGATACATTCAGTACCAATTATTATATTTTTTTTAATGCATGAAATAGATGAAAATTTTATACACTTTTAACATTATCGGAAAAAGAAATTTAGTTTCAACTGTCATGTAAATTAGTCCGAAAATATTCTTCAATATTGAATAAAAATTTAAAAATCCCCTCCGGATAAGTACACTAGTTGCAATTTTAGAGGCAATTTGGGAACGTATTTGAAATGGTTTATTTTTTAATATGATTTTTTTGTTTAAAATTCTCGTTTTATGTTTATTTTTATTTTTATATATTGATATTAAAAATAATTTTAAAAAATAAAAAATATTATTTTAATATATTTTTAAATAAAAATACTTTAAAAAACAATTATTACTCCCTTTCCAATCACCTTACCTTTTTTTTTAACTGTCTCCCATTACCTTTTTTAACTGTCTCCCATACAGCATGAGCCCTTTTTTTTTCTAATCAAAACAATATTGGTCTCAGCTTTTGTTTTGGGTCGGTTTGAGAAAGAAAATCATGGTTCTTAATCATTTCTCTAGTCATCACCGCAGAGAAAACCGCTAGAGTCGGAGTATGCTCCGGATGCAAGAGCAAATGGCCATACTTTTTTTCAAGAGTGCTTGGAGAGAAAGATGGGGGGAGTTAGCCTGGTTGGTGAAAGTTGTAAATTACAGGCAGCTTCGGTAGGGAGGGAGGTAAGTTCGAGCTTTTGAATTTTAAAAATCTTGTACATGAGAAGTAGAAAGCACAAGGGAAGAAGAAGGAAAAGAAAAGAAGGGAGCGCTTTGCTTTGTGTAAATCTTGCCGTGTTTTGTTGCAAATCTGGCAGTATAGCCATTGCTGCAACTAGTTTTGTAATTTTTTCACACGGCCAGCAATAGCAAGAAACCAAGAAGAGGTTTACTTATTCATTGTTTTAACTTTCGAGTTACATAAAGGGTTTTTATCTTTTCTTTTTATTTCTAATTTAGGAAGATGAGAACCAGAGCTTCTTTAAGCCATGACAGGAAAAGCATGATCTTCGGATTGCTCAGGGCGAGTATAATGAAGGTACAAGAAGAAGAGGGGTCTTCTTGTAAGCAGTCATTCCACAGATCTCACTCATGTCCAATTCCTCTTGAGTTGCGCCATCAGGCAACCTCCAGTCGAACCAATATAGGAGATTGGCAATCATAAATTCAACTGCAGTGACCCCAAATAGGGCCCCAGGGCAACCCCTTCTCCCGCTACCAAATGGAATGAATTGAAAGTCCTGGCCTTTGAAATCAACTGGGTTGTTCTCAAACCTTTCTGGGAGAAACTCATCAGGTCTGTCCCAGAAGCTAGGGTCCCTTTGAATGGCAAATGCGTTCACAATAACTCTTGTCTTGGGAGGAATGAAGTAGCCTCCCAATTCAACACTTGCTGATGTTTCTCTAGGAACCAGCAGAGGGGCAGGGGGATGAAGCCTGAGAGTCTCTTTGATGATACATTTCAAATATCCCATCTCTTCTATATCATTTGCTTCTACCTTCGATTTCTTCCCTACTATTCTCCTGACCTCTTCTTGGGCTTTCCTCATGATAGTTTGATTCCTTACAAGCTCTGCAATCGCCCATTCCATCATTGTCGAGCTTGTATCAGTTCCTCCCACAAACATGTCCTGAGATTTTTCAAAATCGAAAGGTTGATGCTCAAGGAAATTTAGAAAACGAGAACAACAAAGACAATGAAATCTTAATTTTGCTACGAGAGGTATAGTGAGAGATACCAAAACAACTGCTATGATATTGTCTCGTGTGAGCTGCACATCAAGCTTGCCATTCTTCTGAAGTTGGAGGAGAGCTTGCAGAAAATCAGTCTGAGCACACCTGTCACCATCACTTTCCAAACTCCTATGCTCTTCAATCACCTGATCAAGAAAGGAATCTAATGCCCTCGAAGTTGCTTTCAACCGTGGGATCAAGCCTGTGAGAGTGTCCATCCATCCCAAGTAAGGGAATAAATCCCCAAAACTAAATGCTGTCAATTGAACCATAAATGTCCTCGTCAACTCTCCAAACTTGCTGTTGCCACCTTCCTTGTCGGCCTTCCGACCCAGAACACATCTGGAAACGATATCGCTTGAGACAGAGATCAGCATCTCACTTATATTAACAGAAGTCCCTCTATGACAAGCAAAACGAATTTTATCAATCAAGCCTGCAGCTTCTTCTTCTCTTACGTGGTGAAATGATTGCACCGTTTTCGGGCCCAAAAGTTCTTGAACACTAATCTTCTTGACTTTTCTCCAGTACTCACCAAAAGGAGCAAAACCAACATCTACACAACCATGAAAAAAGATACTTGCAGCTGTGGTTTGGGGTCGGTTTGCGAAAACAATATCATGGGTCTTCATAATTTCACTAGCTGCCTCGGCAGATGAAACGATGAGAGTTGGAACATGCCCCATGCGCAAAAGCATTAAAGGGCCATATTTTTCCGAGAGAGCTTGTAAAGAACGATGTGGCAGTGTGCCGAAATGGTGAATGTTGCCGATTACAGGCAGCTTTGGGGGGGATGGAGGTAAATTGAGTTTGCGACTTGTAGTGAGCTTAAACAAGAAGAGAATGAAGGACAGAAAAATAAGAAAGAAAACAAGGTAGTTTAACCCTATTTTTGGACGGATTTCTTGCCATGTTTGCTGGAAATATAGCAACTAAGTCATCTCTGCCTCTACACTGGAACTAGAATACCCAGCAACTTTCTTGGAAGCTCTGGCTCATCTATTTGCCACCAATCCCAAATTTAAAAGCACGGAAAACATGTAAACAATCCGTGATGTCAAATGACCAAAGCAAAATTGCCAAACAACCACCATTCAAATTGACCATTCTTTTACCTTGTTTAGAATATTTTTATAGTATTTTTAATATTTTCTCTTGAGAAAAAGCTAGTTTAGAAAACATCATCCACGATAATCTTAATAATCTTAATTTAGCACACGCGCTGGAGATGCTGAAATTACATTAATTTCATCAATAATTTTATTATTATAATGAAATTTGATTAATATAAGTATTCACTGATTAATTTTATAAATTTTAATTTTAATTGATTATGTTATTATTATTATTTTGTTGATAAATTATGTATTTTGATTAACCCTAAAATATTAAAAAATTAAATTTATTTTTTTGTTGTATTGTTCGATGAAATATTGGTAATTTAAAAATATTATATTTTTACAGTAATACCATTATTAATATCAATAATTGTATCGCCTACAATATCAATAGTTGTATCACTAACAATAAACATGTTTGAAAATTGCATGTTTGTGGGGTCATGTCAGGTGGGGCGTTCTTCTTTATTACATTGTCATGAACATTAACAATTACTCTAAAACGTGTGGGAAAGTACTGTATTTTTCACTATGTTTTTTTTTATTTTTGTTTTTGTTGTTTTGTCACTTTTTTCTGTGTTTTGTCTTTCCTTTTTTTTTTTTTTGTTTATTTTCCTTTTTTTTTTTTTTTGTTTAACCCCACATTTTTTTCGTTTTTTCCCCCTATTTGTTTGGGTTTACATGTTTTTTTTTTTCAAAATTATC
>Ga0307517_10006610_pt1 | contig 17094 bp, 17 predicted proteins | sample 23_EM_MG_FD_194515 | JGI IMG/M metagenome (GOLD analysis project Ga0307517, IMG submission 194515) | Populus trichocarpa ectomycorrhiza microbial communities from riparian zone in the Pacific Northwest, United States - 23_EM | ecosystem: Host-associated > Plants > Roots > Unclassified | place...
CGTGTTGACGTTCTAATCTGTAGGTCTGGCGAATCTATTCTTCTTTCCTTGTCGGACAGTGTGAGCTTTATAAACACTTTGCTTGCTATACGTTGCTGACCCGGATCCAGTCAGCCTTTCCTTTGTCTTTGACTTGGTGATGCTATAGTATGGGTTGTCCTTTTCACAATCATCACAATATCTCACTAGCTTGCGGTGTAGTAGAGCTATGAACCAGCTGGAGTCCCAGTCTTATGAAAGGCGATCCTCTGACTTGACATACCAGTTGATGTGGGTAGCTCCTGCCATCTTAGTGAGTCCACTTGATCGCTATGTCTTTCTGCTTAGTTAACAAGTAATTTCGGCCAGACAGCCACGTTTTTCCGGGCCCCCTTTCTACACAAAGGTCTCCTACTCTCCATCGTCTACCTCTATTCCCGTCTTTTCCCATTTGGTATGACATCAATCATGGGCCTCGTCCAAGTTCCTATCAAATACCAGCCATATATCATTATCGCTTTCGACTTTCTCACAGCAGGAAAAGGAGAAGCAATGATTGATGTCGTAGGTTGCGTCGTTGGTCATATTTGGTGGTGGACTGTTTGGGGAGGTGATTCGTCTGGTCGGGGTGTACTCAGTGCATGGGCCAAGGCACCAGAGTGGTTGCGTAGATTGATGGGAGAGCATTGGCCTCGAGTGGTTGGTGGACCGAGGTCGGTTGGTGGAGGGGTTTATGTTACGCCTCCTCGTAGCGTGGCTACTCCACAATCTACGGGCTACAGATGGGGAAGTGGGAGGCGCTTGGGAGAATCTTAGTGGGGTACTTCGCAGTATCGAAGCCTTGTATGTGACCACCTATAAAATTTATTTGTGCTTCATCACATTCATGCAGCCTAAACTCTTGATTTTCGTTGGCCATAAATTCTGTGCGTTGCTGACAGACCGCGTGTCGAATTGCAAAATACATACCCAACATTGTATCTTCGGCTGGTCATATGCTTTACATAAGTAAGTTCCGTGCTATGTGAACTCAATTGCATCGTCAAAGTGTGGAATTTGCCAACTCAAGACAAGGCCAACGATGGATGCCACCTGATTCTCTCTAGCATGAATATAGGATTCTTTGTGAGTCACTCTGGCTATTTACCGACATGGATGCATGCCACCCGGAAATCAGTTCGTAGGTGACAATACTGGAAGGTCTCATCTTCCATTCTTGAAAGTAGTTATCGGACCCGATAACCCACCCCAAGGTTCCCAAACATCATACATAACTTCTTTGGCACAAGTTTCCTTCCAAAAGTTGTCCTTCGGGTCAGCTGAATGATCATCTGTGAGAAGTCCAATACCCAATGGCACGGGGGACCAAATATATCAACGCCTTACATACATGAATGTTGTCCTGAACCGCCACGTCTGTGCCTTCGGACCACTGGTTCACTCACGGAGGTGGCATCTTCGCTAGATTATAAAATGACACAGGTTCAATTTGGCCCTTGTTGACTTCCTATTTCGACAGGGTGTGCAGCCTCGTTGCATGCAACTTATTCAAATATACCGCCGAGCGACTTTCCTCAGAACAAAGCACGGTGCACCTCTTCTCCAAACGGGTATCGGGTATGTACACTATCTGTCTCGAAGGTATCTGCAAAACTTACAATTGAATACAAGGCCGCATCTTAACTCAACATGTTCCAAGCAGCGGACACCGTGAACATCAGTGGTGGATCATTTACCCAGAACAATACGATCAATAACATTGTCGGTGAGTAAGGTCTCCATTTATGTAGACCGCTCAAGTGACTGCTTCCAGACCCTCTGGACAAACTCGAACATGTTTCCGGCGCCGGAATCCATGCATTGGATGAGGATGGATGTATGGAGGGTACACGTGTCTCTCTCTTGAAAGACCTGCAGCAATGGAGCATGGATTTTACCACACCTCCGATCTTCTGGTTAGATGGCATGGCAGGGACAGGGAAATCTGCAATCGCCCGTTCGTTTTGTCGCTCTCTTCATGAATCCCATCGACTTGGAGGGAGTTTTTTTTGCCGACGTGGAAACGAATCCCGCGCGAATGTGAAACGTATATTGCCCACTCTTGCATGGTTTTTCGCTCGTCAATACTCACAGTACAAATCGACTCTCTTCGAAGTTCTACGAGATGCTCCCGATGTGGCAGATTACACCATTCAACGTCAGGTCGAATTTCTTCTCGAAAAGCCTCTTCATCGACGTGTTTTTGTTAATCGACGGCGACAACCGCTTGTATTTGCCATTGATGCACTCGATGAATGCTCCGATGCCGAAGAAGTAGAACAGTTGTTGAATAAACTCCTTTGCGTCTGCAAGGATCTTCCTGTCAAATTCTTTCTCACCTCACGTCCCGAACGACACATCGTTGCCCACTTCGAATCCTCACAACCCGAATTCCACCGCGTTCTCCGCCTACATGATATTGAGCAGGACCTTGTCAAAGAGGATATCTCGCTTTATCTTAAAACCCGATTAGCGGACATCCGATCTTCCCATCGCTTTCCTTCAGTCTTTCCCCAGGTTTGGCCATCCCCCAGAGATATAGGAATTCTCACCCGACTCTCAGGGAAACTCTTCATTTACGCCTTTACAGCAGTCAAGTACGTCGCCGCCAAGAATCACGTAAAACGATTGCAAACTCTAACAAGGTTTACAATTGACGCTTGTCAGCCATTTTATCGTCCTCTTGATAATATGTATTCTTTGGTTCTCTCTGCCGCTCTGGATCCAAACGAGTGCACATCGGAGGAGATTTTCATGACGAAGCGAATTCTGGACGCAATTATTACCATCCGTGAGCCACTCCGGCTATCTGATATTGCCAAGCTACTCGTCCTTCCTCTTGACGAGATCTTGGGGAATACCGACCGGATACGTGCTGTCGTTAATGTCCCACAAAGTGGTGAAGACGGCGTGGTTTCCACCTTTCATTCATCCTTCATAGACTTCCTGACAACCTCGGGACGTGCACCAGAAAATATGAGGATAACACTATCTTCTGCCCATCGGGATCTGGCAAACGGTTGCCTGAAGATGATGAACTCGGGCTTGCGTTTTAACATAGCTAATTGCATGACTTCATATCTCCTCAACTCAGAGCAGACGCTCGCGGGCATACCTATACCAGTGAAGTATGCCAGTCTTCATTGGGCTCATCACTTGGACGCAGCCAACGATACATGTTCTCTACTGCCACTTCTTGAGGACTTCTTATTTGAAAAGTTTTTGTTTTGGTTGGAAGTTCTCAGTGTAAGTGGTATGGGTGGTCGGGCGTCATCCATTATTACAAGAGTGTTGACCTCGGAGACAGCGGTAAGTTATGATTTCGTTTTGATTGCCATAAATACTGACGATGATTCCAGAAACGGGACATGTCAGAAAATCTTGTTGCGTTTCTACATGATGCAATCCACTTTGCGATCGCGTTTCGGGACGTTATCGAGACGAGTGTTGCTCACATTTACCTCTCCGCACTGCCATCAGTGCACAAAACTTCAAAGGTATCCGAAGTCTATACGCCGAAATATCCGTCTCTAGTAAGGGTAAATACAAAGGGTATTCATCAGCCACGGATACCACGTTTGGAACTACATGGGCATACCAGCGATATCATTTCTGTTGGCTTCTCTCCAGACGGGGCCCACATCGTGTCAGGCTCTTTGGACAGGACAATCCGATTATGGGATGCAAGGACAGGCGAGGAGGTCATGAAGCCACTCGAAGGACATTTGGGCCCTGTCACTTCTGTCAGCTTCTCTCCAGATGGGACCCATATCTTGTCGGGCTCTTCGGACAAGATGATTCGAATATGGGATGCGAAGACAGGAGTGGAGGTCATGGAGCCTCTCAAGGGACATAGGTTCGGCGTCACCTCTATTGGCTTCTCTCCAGATGGGTCCCACATTGTATCAGGCGCTGTGGACAAAACGATTCGAGTTTGGGAAGCGAGGACAGGCGAGGAGCTCATGGAACTTGGGGGACATATTAGCATGGTTACTTGTGTTAGCTTCTCTCCAGATGGGAAGCACATCGCGTCGGCTTCTTTGGACAGCACAATCCGGATATGGGATGCAAGGACAGGTGAGGAGGTCTTGGAGCCTCTTAAAAGAAATCCAGCTACTGTCACCTCTATTGGATTCTCTCCAGATGGGGCCCACATCGTGTCGGGCTCTTGGGACAAGAAGATCCGAATATGGGATGCAAGGACAGGCGTAGAGGTCATTAAGCCACTCACAGGTCATACGGGCCCTGTCACCTCTGTTGGCTTCTCTCCGGATGGGACCCACATCGTGTCGGGCTCTTCGGACAAGACATTCCGAGTATGGGTTCCGTGGACGATCCCGTGGACTCGCGAAGAGATCGTGAAGCCTCCCAAGGGCACAGTCACCTGTGTTGGCTTCTCTCCAGATGGGAAGCACATCGTGTCGGGCTCTTCGGACAACACAATCCGGATATGGGATGTGAGGACAGGGAAGGGTATCACAGATCCTTGCAATGGACATTTTGGCATGGTCGCCTCTGTTAGGTTCTCTCCAGATGGGACCCTAATCGTGTCAGGCTCAGGGGACAGGATGATTCGAATATGGGACGCGAGGACAGGCAAGGAGGTCATGAAGGCTCTCAAACATGCATTCGCTATCTCCTCTGTCGCATTTTCTCCAGATGGGACGCACATCGTGTCAGGCTCATGGGACATGATGATTCGGATATGGGATGTGAGGACAAGCAAGGAGGTTATGATGCCCCTCAAGGGACATACGGGCGGTGTCACCTCTGTTAGCTTCTCTCCAGATGGGACACATATCTTATCGGGCTCTAAAGACAAGACGATCCGAATATGGGATGCGAGGTTAGGCGAAGAGATCATGAAGCTTGAGGGACATACCAGCACAGTCACCTCTGTTAGCTTCTCTCCAGATGGGACCCTAATCGTGTCAGGCTCATGGGACAGGATGATTCGAATATGGGACGCGAGGACAGGCAAGGAGGTCATGAAGGCTCTCAAACATGCATTCGCTATCTCCTCTGTCGCATTTTCTCCAGATGGGGCGCACATCGTGTCAGGCTCATGGGACATGATGATTCGGGTATGGGATGTGAGGACAAGCAAGGAGGTCATAATGCCGCTCAAGGGACATACGGACGATGTCACCTCTGTTAGCTTCTCTCCGGATGGGACACACATCGTGTCGAGCTCTAATGACAAGACGATCCGAATATGGGATGCGAGGTCAGGCGAAGAGATCATGAAGCTTGAGGGACATACTCGCATAGTCACCTCAGTTAGCTTCTCTCCAGATGGGACCCTCATTGTGTCGGGCTCTGATGACATGACGATCCGAATTTGGGATGCGAAGGTTATAAGGCCTCTTAAGGGGAATACCAGCATGAGGTCGATTGTCTCATCAAATAGCATTTCTGTTCTGCCAAATTTCCAACCTTTTCTTCAATCAGAATCGTGCTTCGTTCATGCTGATGGCTGGATCCGAGGCTCTCATCAGGAGCTCATATTTTGGGTGCTTCCTGAATGGCGCCAATTTCTGCCTTGGAATCCTTGTATTTTCATCATTGGCCCGGGAAAGCCTCAGGTTCATTTTGATCTCCTACGCTATGTTCATGGATTGGAATGGATAAGATGTAGGCCTGACGAAAGCAGACAGTGTATGTCCCATTTCCTTCTGAGATCTATGGCGAATCATGACTTCGGACCTTTAGATTAACATCAAAGCTCCACGAGGAAAGCATATTATCGATGTGCGAGGTATGTATTGTTTCTAATTATTCTCATCTCACCGCTAATTGTATGGTTTTAAAAAAAAGCTTCATCGGACCATCAATTTGATCGACGCGAGGGAGCAGTTCTTCGCCCTATGCGAAATCAAAACCGGAGAACAAATCTTCCACTCCTATTACCAGGACAAAAAAAGTTTTGAAGAGCGCAAAGCCCAATTCGCGTTACATGGCTTTGTATGTGATTGTCGTGTTTGTACCAACGCTACCCCCAAATCTGATCGACTGAGAAAAAACTTTTCACCAACTACAAAAACTCAGTGTTGGACCAACCGTTGCAAGTCAACCGAGAAATACTTGAGCAGGCACGGGAGCTTGAAAAGGATATGGTCAAAGAGGGATTGGACGTTACCTTGGATTTTCTGTTCATCGGTTGGGCATATGCAAAGCTCGGACTTACCAATCGACGAACGATGGACTTATCTGCCACGACTGCGGCCATTCCTACTCTCTGTGCTGTCAAACCTGGGGGTTAAATATTAAGGTTAAATCGTTGTGCGAACAGGTCCATTGTGTATGTCGAACCTTCCAAAAGTTGTACGAAGTGAATACACTGATGTCTCTGTGCCATATATGAGTTATCTGCTGAAAAAGATCAGAATGATGCTCTGAAGGTAGGTGGACTAAGGCGTTATTTTGTTGATGGACATTGGAGTTATTGATTGATACTTGTTTGCATTGCTGCTTGTCTAGGTTCAACTTGAACCATGTCCACTGAATCCTCAGATGTCAATCCCGTATGGAAACTCGTTGCAATTGGAAGAGGAAGCTTTGCTACGGTTTCCATTTTGTTAGGGCGCCCTGTCGCATTCAAGCAAGTCCTTATCTCCCAGAGGACACCCGAACTTAAAGCTGAATTTGAAACCCTTCGCGTGATATACGACTTCTGTGACGTTGATTTCTTCTTTCTGATTCCTCGTCCTCTCGCGTACTACGATCCAAGTATTTCAACTAGTTTTACTTCTCCAGAAGCAACTCCTCCAGGGAGGCTCCGAGCCCGTAGGCCCCTGGTGACGCAGGGCGATTTCGAGGTCTTGAAATTGAGCAATGCTGCCTATGCGATGGATCAAGTTTTCCCACTCCCTTTGAAAACCGCAGGGGTAATTCGTTCGCTATTCTATCCACCCACCACTCGTGAGGCGCCCGTACCAACCTTGTGTCGACTCTACTTTGGAAAGGTCATTGAGACCAGCAAGCGGTCCATTGCGTTCTTTAATTCTGCAAACTTTCCTCTGGATCTTGCTCGTTATAATCAGGTGCTCACTGTTGTGCCTGATGCTGGCTTACCAACCCCAGAAGCAATTTCATACGGCATGGGGGAAATGTTAGGGTACATACACTGGCGTGCCGATCCTCAAATTTCTGTCAAGAGACCCAACAAATTCGTTTCAGCAGTCTTCTGCAACCAGCTTTAATCATCGTCGGAGCGGACCCCTCAGGTTGCAGAACCTCAATGTAAATCCACTTGCTCATCGAACTCGCTCGAGGCTAAGTTGTTTACGGCTAGCAGCAAGCTAGCAGTGAATTGTACTAGCTTTTTATTTTCTCTGTATATTTTTCACCTTCGTCTCTCGTAGGGCAAGCTGGCTTAATGTAAAGAAGGAAATACTACAAACTATTTTTCACTCCGCCAGTGAATCCACCATGCACTAAGCAAGGCAAGCGACCACTAGTTGTGCTGCAGACCTTGTGAGAAGAGAACTCGTTGAAATTTATATTGGCATGCGTATTATTAACTGTTGTTCGCTGCATGACCTCGTAACGAGAGTTATGAGGACATGAAGAGTTATGTTTACACGATCAAAATCAATGAGAAAGGTTGCGTTCGAGGCTCAAAACAAGCTTTTGTTATGAAAAGACCGAGTGAGATAAATATTTAAAGTATCTTCGAGGAAGGGAACTTGGGAACATCTTGGGTGAAACCCAGGAGGGGCATGACTGGAGATGAACCTGATTGACCCTGACGAGAAAGACGGTGGAGATACAGTTTGAGCATGTCCTCCTTCGATGGCACGCAGCGAAATAGGTCGGTGCAACCACGTCCAGAAAAATATTCAACTTACTGCTTTTCTTGACAGTATTCTCAATTTCCGAGCTTTGACAATCCAATTCACAAAATCCCGATCTGAAATTAAAAAAATTCAAATCCATCCTCCCTCCAAGTAACGTTCAACTTCTTCAATTGCTTCCCGATATCCGATATCCAAATGCGATCAAAACGTTGGTCTACGACGATAAATTTGTGAAGTCTTCCTCCGTTCGGTTCATCGGGTCGCGGTCGTTTACGGTCTAGCAATAAGGAAATGGCGCCAATATTCCACAGCACCTCAAAAGGTTGTAGTCGAAGAGTAAGATGACACAAATCTGGAAAGTATTCTTCGAGCAGAAGTCCCTTCATCGCACCACCCTTGTCGTATCCTACAACTAGGTCAGTCACCCCAGGCAAAGGCTGCAACTCGTCGAAACTTGAAGGGGATTCGATTTGGTCCAGGTGTAACGTGAGCTTTGTCAAAGGACAGGATGACCGGCGCACAAGGGCAGAAAGTTGTACCAGGTGAATAATTTTGAAGATCTCGACTTCCTGGAGACAAGGAAGTGTGAGGGAACCAAGAACTCGAAGATCAGGTGCACCGCGGTCAGCTAAACGTAATTTCAATGTTTTCAGTCTATGATGAGTAATCGGAGGTATTGAGACGTCACCGGGACCGCGCCCGATTAAAGAAATTCGACAAATGGTCATCTGCGACGCATGTTGGAAGAGTTGCGTGACGTCTTCCAACTTTAAACGGAAGATTGTTGCAGAAATAACACGGTTCCACGAAATATGTAGAGACCGGAAAGACTGGGAGCCGTTTAATTCGATCTTTTCTGGACTCGCTGTCGGGTTCAATAACGACAGAGGTTGGTAGATTCCGGTGGTTGTTATTCGGAGTTGCGTGAGACGATGATACTGAAATTTATTGTGTTGCAACCCGAATAAGAATTGTGAATCAACGACAAGAGAAAGAGATTGCAATCTGTTGGAGCAGAAGCTCATCGTATCCGCCAAGATTTTATTTGACTGTTCTATCTTGCTGGTGTCAAAACATTGAATGTGAAGTGTAAGAGGCAATGTTCGAGAGCGCAGGATCCAGTCGTTGATTCGACTGGATAAGTTGGATATTTTAAGGTCTGTGTCCATTGTAGACCAGAGGAACGGGTTTGAAAAGGCGACATCCCGCCACCCCCTGCACAACGAGATAGTGGCCAAAAACCTTCTGGTTAACGGCCTTCCGGTTCTTTTAATTTCACCCCATTCGTCCCGCGGAGGTAGAAGAAGTTCGAAAATGCGATTTATGAGTTCGACTGGGAGTCGATGGATAAGGGTTCCATGAACACGGTTGTGCTCTGAAAGAATATCGCAACGTTTAGAGAGTAAGCGTCGAAGGTTGGCCACCGCTTGGTTGATCTCCTTGTCGACTTCTGTGACTTCTGTGCAGATTTGACAAGGCCCGTCCTTGCAGATTGGTGCCGTAGGTGCCTTAGTCAACCCGCAGAGGCAACAGGTCATGTTTGAAGGAAAATGAGCTTTGAAAGTCACGCCGTCACACATGATAAAGAAAATGAAATCAGCGGCAAATCAGGCTGTGGTTGATCTGGTATATCATGATATTAATATTATAAAGTATACAATTTCAATGAAAACACAAAAAGTTCATGGAAGTGCCTTCCCGTTCATGGCCAAGGCCGAATTAGGGTTGAGGACCCTTCACAAATGTGAACTCTGGATCTCGTGCTTGCCCACAGTAAGTAGGGTCACGGTAGAGGATCCACTGAATATGCACGCCTTTTCACAACCGAAGCCGAATAAGGGCAGCGGCACTTCATGCGACGGTGGCATAATCGACAAGAATCGCCAGAGAAATGCCTACCCACAGAGTTGAGGGAGGCCTGGAGGATGAGACGTTAGTGTCTAGGAAAAAGAAATAGTACTAGTAGGAGGCGGACAGATACCATACGGCGAGAGGAAGACAGGAGAAAGGGCAAAGCTGGTGTACGTATTGGACCAATAACGCGCAAGGCAAGTTAAAGAGCCCGCAGATAGTGAATATCGCCAAAAGGCGTTTTTTTTTGGGAAAACCTAGTCTAGATGAGATATGAAGGCAATGGACGAGATGGCATTACATACATACAAGGGATTTGAGGAACATCGACAACCATGGCAAGTCGCGTAGTTGTTACATAATTGCGGTCATTATATCTATGAGACGAGGAACATGAAGTAGGACACAAGGGACTGACGCCACTGAGAAAACGACACAAAATAATTTATGTAAGACTGGCTAGCCAGGTGGAAAGAAATCTCTTACCCCCCGGGCTAGAGAAATGGCTCGAGCAAGACATTTATTTATCGACAGTTTGCGTGCTCATATGTCAAACCGCCGCGATACTCTTGTGGACGAATTTGTGACTGGCAACGTAGGTCTTGCCAATAAAAGTTCAACTGCATCGTTATTGAAAATAACAAAGACGTAGACACCAGCGTTCTAAAGGTAGAAAGGAAAGGATACCATAAATGTGTGAATACAATCGATATTATTATTACTTGACGTACAGCAATGAAATTGGGCCCAGCCAGCTCCTTGGGATTTTTAGTCGGCGTTTATGTTGGGACACAGCACTTGAAGTTTGTTCGAAAATCCTTGCCGACATGCCCCACAATCCCTCAGTCAGGGTCTTCTGATCCCCTGGTGAATTTATGTAAATGTAAACTTGTGACAAGATAAATAGTACCGACCTGTGAATAAATGACCTGTAGCCTTAGAAAATCACCACTTGCAGAGTCTGAAGACGTTGAATTTGAATATTATTTCTTGGTGATGGGCTGGTATTCTTCTTCAATAGTTGCCATTGAACGAAAGTTTGAAAGTGGGATGAAATTGCCTAACAAACAAGCACAAATATGTTCTCTCCGCATTTCTTGATGTGTGCCAAAAACCTCGAGACAGATATATCTGGTGTTTGTGATTGCAGTTCTGTCGACAAGGTACCGAGACTTCATTTAGAAAGGTTGTGGATTACATGCTCATTTACCTTTGTAAGGTGACCCCATGTGTACCGTTTTGTACCTCTCCCACCCTTATCTATCATGATGGGGTTCTCTTTCAGTACCATGACCGATTGCAATTGGCCATTGGGTTGAGCTCCCGAAAATAGTGTTATCGGACCCAATAGCCCTCGGTTGAAATCGGTGATCCTGAAGTCGCACTCCTTCGTTCACCTCCACACCTGATACTTAATGTCGTCGAATGAATTACCTCCGTTTGATCCCAGCAAGGAATTCAAATTAACCGCACCTCCAAATCCTGGGTGGTCTTTCACGCAACCAGTCGATTCAGTTCCTGCGGGTAAAGCCTGGGTTGATGGCGAGCAAAAGGGGTGGACTGTTGTGGATACTTCTAAAACAGAACCACGGTATGCACTTTCAGCTGGTTCAATCAGGTCTCTCACAACCCTCCTGTTGTGTCTATTTCTATCTTGCACAGAGCTGACAGAGAGAAGGATACGTTGAGGAATATTAAAGAAACCAAGGGATTTACGGTAAATATTGTCAGCGAGGCGTGGATTGAACACGCGAACGTGGCTTCGGTTAACGCACCGGCCGATTGCAGTGAGTGGGTGATTACAGGGCTGACAAAAGTGGAAAGTGTATGTTCCATTTAACTTCTTCTGAGATTTGTCGCTAAACATGGCTTTGAATCTTTAGATTCACGTAAAAGCGCCACGAGTTAAAGAAAGTGCATTCTCGATGGAGTGCGAGGTACTTTTTCTTACCTTTCTCATCTCAACACCGATTGGCTAAATGTATGACCTTGAGCTTCATCAAACTGTCGATCTGATCGATCCGAAGGAGGATAAAGTGACGACCACATTGGTTCTTGGCACTATAAAATTCATTCACATGCGAAACGATATTCTCAATGATGACGGCCTGCCTGACATCGGTAAACTGAAGCCTGTGTCAAGGATTGGCACGCCTCTCTTCGCAACGGTTTCAGAAGGATTCCCATTGTCTACGGTGATGGAGTCGTGGAAAGAGTTGGAAAGCGACATTAAAGGAGCTCTTATAAAGAGTTGACGTACTGTTGTCGCCATTGTATTCGAATTCGAATATATCTGGAACTTTCTTGTGGCAAGCGTGCATCGGGTTCTAGGTGGCAAAAGGATATGAATATCGCTTCGAAGAAAATGCGGTGCTCTCAGTGTTTGTGATGCAGTATTTCCGTTACCCTCGCACCTTGCTCACTAGGTGTAGATAACTTCTTGACAGTTGCACAGATTCTAGGCTATTATGAAGAAAATACCTGCAAGATCACCTGGATATTCTAGGTTTCTCCAGACTCCACCTTTTCAATGTCCTAATACATAAGGCCTTAAGCTTTAAATACATGATCGCCGACATATCAAACTGGGCAGCATCAAATTGGCAATATTCGAACCTCAAGAAAATTTTAGACTAGTTCACTGTTTCACCCTACATTTCATTACCCTGATTTCTATTGAGTTCGATATCAGTGCAATCTTCCCAAATTGATCCCCGTTTCTACCCAGAGGAAATCGGACCATAGCTGCGCACATTGCACTGTAGCTATAGTATAGCCTCTACGATATACCAATAATGCCCTATCCCGGGCCCGTGTCACCAGTATAGAAATAGCGATGGAGATCGTGGTAATTGATATTATATCCCAGCTCTCCAAGGGTAGTCAATTCTATGTGCAAGAGATCAATCACGCAGCTCTTAATCGAGAGCCATCCAGATCAAGGACATCGTCCGGGACTCCACTCTTGTGGGGTTATGATGTTGTATTTCAAAAACGAGGCTGATAGGTATGTAGGTGTGAAATTCCAAACTACGGAAATCTTTTTGAAAAATTTTCAACCTGCGTCCTTTTTCCGCGATCATTCCACGACGTGAAGCGATGGATGGAAGACGGAGTGCGAGATGGTCGGAAAGTCTCCGGAACAGGCCGAAAACATAACACTGCCTCTTGGACTTGCCCTTTGTGGTTACCCACAGGAACCGAGCATATTTGGGAGAACCTGTGTCATTGGAGCAAAAAAACGACATTACTAAGGTGATGATGTACTTTATGACTTCTCCGTTTGCCAATAGAAACCCTGCTCAACATTTTTGGCCGGCCTATGTATAAAAGGAGCTTTGTCTCATCTCTGTTGATAAACTCTTTTGTCGGCCTCTTCTGGCAAACACCTCCACTACTACGCCTCTCAAACTACAATGTCCGTTGACGGGTATTTTGGATTCGCGAGAATTAAAGGCTTGCTTGCCCTTGTGCAAGGTGAGTTCTTGTGTCCCATTTCCTTCAAAAGATGTCTCATGTAGTCTTTTTAGTGTCTTATGCCACCCCACCGTCAGCCCTTGGCACGGTTGACGTCAAGGTTTTCCGACACGATTTCATCAACATATTCCGCTTCAGTGAAAACCGCACATTACACCCCAATGATATCAATTTCATCGAACAAATTGAAGCTGATTGTATACGATACGAAGAAGACAACGAGACTGTCTTCCTTTCCCGAGCCACCATGGATCGTATGAGGAAGCTTATCGATCCTCGGAAGACTATGGGTCAAACAGTCGTCAAGTTCAGACGCAGAGTAGACTCAGGATTGGGGATCGCAGTGTCTTGAGCCTACTCTCTTTGCCATTTTGACTTATTCTGCATTCTCAAACTCGCATTTGTATCTCTACGCATTCATCGGAACCTTTTTATATTACATTTATGTCACGGTACTCTTGTCAAATATTGAGCTGCAAATGTATAGCATTGAAAAAGCATGATTTTCGATGCACTAAAGATCTCGCTGGATCTTCATCTATAAAAATCTCGAAAGCCATGAGAATTAAAGGAGGGTTTAGGTGCCATTCGGGTTAAGCCAAATTTTCCGATGTGCAGCCAGCTAGCTTGAAGATGAAGATGAAATTTTTCAACCGGTGCTCCAGGATAACAGACCTTTTATACCTACTCCGTCTACAAACCGGATCATAAGAATACTCGCTTTGGACACTCTCCATAGGAGTCCACACCGAGATAGACCAGTCATGGAGGAAATGCAAGGAACAAGCCACGGTTGGTTGGTGCTTTTCTGCTTGACTTTGCCCTGCCGAAAGGTCGTGATCGCCTCTTGTCTCAGAGAGGATTAAGCTGGAAGTTAAAGTCATAGACAAAGTCCTAAAAGCGTCTGAGGTCGTGTTTGCATGTGACGAGAACGATTCTGCAGATGAATAGGTGCAAAATCTATGTCATTTCAGAAGACTCCTTCGTATTCGTCGGACGTATCGATTAGTGACATGTGGAAAGGGTGAGTCCTCGTGAGTCATGTAGAGGCGCCGGGGAAAGTCCAAGATAAGTTTGTCGGACTGCAGCTGCTTCTCTAGGGAATCACAGAATGGTTGCTTCCAATAGCCATTTGAGAGATGGGGATTGATTGGGTAGTGCCATAAGCAAGGAAAGCGACGACGTAGGGTCGCTCTTTGAAAAAAGAATGCTGTGAGGAGATTATTTCGGCAGAATTCTGCAATTCGAGCAATCGAAAATCTACATGACTGAGGTGGGATCTTTGTCCCGAATCCGTGGTAGTGCCAAGCGTCAGAGTTGGAATTTGGTTTGCAGAAGAGTCGTAGAAAGCGATCGCAGAGGCTGAATTCATGTCGTCGTAATACATAACTGAGCATCGTCAATCGAGCAGGTTTAGAGGGCGTCGTTCTTGACGACGAAGCTGACGTCTCGCCCACGAGTACATTGGGCATACGTGTACCCGTGCGTTGCTTGAAATAGTAAGAACGAATTCCGAATTCTGTGTTGTCGCACTGTCAGGCATGGGGGCCTCCTTTGCGATACTTCCTTGATTGATAGCCATTTTGCTGGAATTTAATAATTAGTCAGAGCGTAGTCCAGTTCAACTAATCTTTCGCGCAGAAGAACTTGCCGGGTTGGTATCGGAACCCTATACCGTAGTTTTCTGGATATTGCACTCGGGGTGAAAACTTTAGCGGGACGACTCAGCGGTTATGCAATTCGATGGGTAGGATGCTAGAATCGAATTCTCCAGTGGAGGTGATCCGTGATTACAGGAGGCTGTATTCTTGGTCCCGGAACCCATAAGGGATAGCCTCTTTTCTTGGCCAGTAGGACATATATGTCATGGTTGGTCGGAGGTATGGGAAACCATCACCGTGACAAATAGTCACGCACCCAAGCTCAAGTTCAAGCTAGCAAGACTGAGGACAGTCAGTGACTAACTTCCAAATCATGGTTTCAAAGTTCGTAGCATTCACAACTGTAGTGACCACGGCCACCACGAACTGGAGCGTTCACCATGTCACGGTGCAACATATTGATCGATTCTATAGTAAGTATACTAATTCCTATTTGGTCACGGTCGCCTCATAACGGTGTTATCCAACAAGTGGGCAACGTCGTGTCCTGTTCGTCTTCTCTCGTCGGACTCGGAGATAACGAAAGACTCTCCGACTCGCCTAGCCAGGGTTTGCGATCTTTGCGATTTTATAGTAATATTTTACCACAGCTGAGAAGATGGAGGCGACCTCCCCGCTTGCGGACACATATGCTACCTGCGGAAGGTAGGTGGGTGAAGCACGTTCACCAACCTATCCACCTTTCGACTGATTTCATGCCTTAGCAAATACTGTTTGGTATGTGTCACCACTTCCGACAACCTTTCCCATTCTTCAAGCGAAATTTTCTCCATCCCCTGCTCAACATTGAGTCTGAAATAAAAATCTGAGTCTGCCCCAAACTCTCGGGCTGTTTCTTCAGCCGTTTTTTCACAGTCCAGTGCGATCTCCTTGAACAGTTGGATCAACTGAGTCGGGAGGAGGCGCTGGAAGGTGCTGGGTTTTGGGAACTCGATGATGCTCTCTAACCCGTTACCGAGGGAAATAATGCAAGAGGGTGGAGCGAGAGTTGCTGCTTCTCGGAGAACATATTGGACGGGGTTGTTACACTTGAGACCTGCATCGACGAATGATTCTACCGTTTCTCCATCTCTAATTTCTGCGCTCCTGAAGAGAGTCGGTACGGTACAGGTAGCTCTGGCCGCTTCTAAGATGGTAACATTGTGTTGCGATCTTTTTCCATCCCATGTTCGAAATAACGTAGGTCGACTCATATGTTGTGTCGGTGTAGCACATACGAAGCTTTCGAAAAGTCATTTTCGTATTGTACGGTACTGACCAACCACTCACCACTTTGGGGTAGTTTCGTCGACCATCCGTTCCGTCCTCGCCTTTTCAATGCTGATGCCCAGTTGTTCCGAAATTAGTGCCAGGATCCCCTCCTCCAACCGAGAGACCTTGAAAGTTTCTGCGTGGTACCATCCCTTTCTTTCGGAGAACACGAATTTCGTAAATTTGGCGTACGCGTCTTTGGCAGCTTTGGCAGACATTCGGAGACGAAACAGCATAATCACAATGAGCCTTTTTTTTTAAAAAAAAAGGAGGTTTAGATGTGAGCCAAAATTTATGATGCGTACCCTCCAGTTCCAGTTCCACCAGCTAGATCAAATATTTCACATGGTTTAGGAGGGGCTTGCAGTTCCATCTCGAATTTTAATCGGTGCATTATTTCTTCCAAGATAACAAGGGCTGATAAACCTCTTATTCCTCCTCCATCTAAAATATAATCCAGAAAGGGTTATTCAGTAAAAAGAAAACGGTTATGCCGCTTGAACACACACACATACCCATCGATAGAAGTCGTAATCCCCGAGATGGGGGTTGAACACGAATACGGGAAGAACCAGACTTAGGAATTGAAGTCGCATGGCTGGGGGCTGATTTCTCAGCTTGATTTGCTAGAAGGGTACGTTCCAAATTTGTTTCAGGGAGGATTACGTGTGTAGCCATTGCCAACTTGGGCAAAGTGCCTGCAATCGGTTTACTTGTAACGAGAACCTTCCACGGTAGCCGACTCTGCTGATGACCGTTTAGCCTGGCCGTGTAAAGCCGTTCGAAGAGGTGCAATATCCGTGTCCTTTCAGAGGAATCTTCACAGTCGTCGAGCGCGTCGATTATAATGACATATGGAAGTGTCGAGTTTTGATGGGTTAAGTAGAGCCGATTCAAAGGGTCCAAGATGAGTTTGTCGAATTGCTTCTCTAACGAACCAGAGAATATTAGAGGATCGTTTTCTACCGCCTGCGTGATTGTGGCTCGGGAAGTGGGAATCGATTGGATGATGCCATAGGCAAGGGAAGCGAAGAAGT
>Ga0307517_10006611_pt1 | contig 17090 bp, 9 predicted proteins | sample 23_EM_MG_FD_194515 | JGI IMG/M metagenome (GOLD analysis project Ga0307517, IMG submission 194515) | Populus trichocarpa ectomycorrhiza microbial communities from riparian zone in the Pacific Northwest, United States - 23_EM | ecosystem: Host-associated > Plants > Roots > Unclassified | place...
CAAGATAAAAAAAACAATTACTAAAGGTTGAAACTTGAAACTAGATAAAAGTAAAGGTTTAGATCCATGTCAGCAAAACAGGAAAACTCAAGAACTTTCATAACAGCTTTGCCTCAGTTTGGCCACGTAGAAAGCAGCAATTTGCTGCTTTTTATTTTCCTGCGTCTCTAAATTGAGGGACCCATACACAGTAAACAATTTTTTTTTCTTTAACCAAACACAAGCTCAGTGCGTTTTTGAAGAAACACAACCTCTACCTCGTAGCCAAACAGGCTCATTGTGATGCGGTATAATTGAAGATGCATTTAAAGCTTGATCCATAATAATAATAAAAAAGTTACCAAACTAGTGAAGTATGACCTAAGAAGCACAGAGTTAATGTAACTCTACGGAAGACATAATTCTCCAAAAAATTTTGTCTTCAATTCCTTCCTACCAACACAGCCGCGAGGATGGTCTAAATACTTGGTCTTGTGATCATCAATATAGAGACAAGTCATAGGCCATGTTTTGTCCAAACAATCTACAAGCCCAGAGCTCTCAAACTCATCAACCCAAATTCCATGGTTATTAGGCCACAATGAAAAGTGGTGTCCACAAGACATACCTTAACTCCATATCGGGACACTTGTTCGGCGAGATATGGACCAACCGGGCCAGTGCCACTAACGATCACATCAAAGCTAGACCTATCAGCAGGATCAAACCATGAGAAATCAAAATCCAAGAACTCTGGTTTCGGTTCAGGTTTCAAGTCAAGAAAGCTTCCAAAACTTGCTGCTTAGGATTCAGTGGTGGGATTTTCTCCAAGGTATGATGTTGGATTTGTGAGAAGAGAATAAAGGAGTAGGTTTATGGTTTAGAAGATAAATTTTAGCAGCAGGAGCTGGAGAAAATAACCTCAGACAAATAGCCATATACAACACAAGAGAGAAAGAGAGACGGAAAGCAGTAGCCTTCCAAAAAAAGATCGGCAGAGAAATTGTTACTATCGGGAAATGAATTGGAAGATACTATCAGATATAGAAAGGGAGGAGTCCTACGGTCAAGGCAAGAGAAACATATATGTTATATAATTTATCTCTTAGATATATTAATTTACTTGATAAATATATAATAGTTTTGTAAAGTTAAATTTATTATTAAATTCATTTCAATCTTTTAATTTTAAACAGTTAAAACTACTAGTGTTGATATAAAAGATTAATATTTTATAATCAAAGTAAATTCACTCACATTTCTTATAAATTTTCGATGATAGACTTAACTCGTAAAGACTAGTAATTTTATTTTATTGCTAGAATTTGTCCTATCGTAAAATCTTATTAATTTATGATTTAAAAATAAATTTAATTATAGTTTTTAAACCTAACTTAAGGTAGATTAATCTAATACAAATCCTGAGTTGCAAGCCGGTTAAATTAACCTAATTTTTTTTAAAAAAATTAAAATTGTGTTTTTTTATTATATTTTGACTAAGTTTTTTTTCCTGACCATGTCTGTTCTTCCTTTATTTTTTATGAAACCCGACCTTTATTTTTTATGATACCCGACCTGGTTAAAACCCCAGTTCATCCAGGTCCCGGCCAGGCTATGTTTTAAAACAGTGGTTTTAATAACCATGCACCAGCACAATATAGGTTAGAGATAATATTACCAGCATACAATTCCAGAAACTTAACTGTTCTTTGAAAACATACACAGACAGACTTGTTAGACCAACTTAATTATGGATTCCACAATCTCCAATTGTGCACTTACAGGTGATAGAGCCATCATTCATACCATATATGGCTTCTGTCATATTGTTATTTATCATCATCCTTGTTATTTTTCTTCTGGGCTATGATTATATTATCATATGAACTTAATTGTACTTCCAGTAATTTTGCAACTTCTGCTCGTTGGACCATAAGACACGGCAAAATTTAAGTGGTACGAAAAAAACAACAACAACAACAAAAGCTTCAATGCCCTGCTCTAGTCTCTGGGACAAGTTAGACAAGAGGGTGCGGTGCTTGAATAGAACGAGTGTTCTAATTGCTTGCATGCATAACACCAACTCGAATTTCTCACATTAACCAGGAGCAGGTGATGAAAGGGGGTAGAAAATACTAAAAAACAAGACAGCTAATTTGCCCAATAGAAGAATTTAAACATAAGCAGCATCTGCTTGCGCATGGAAAATGGGAAGAGGAAGAAAAATAAGTCACAAACACAGTTAACACAGACAGACTGATAGATGAAGACCACATAGTGTATGACAGTTGATGTTCCAAAAAATGAATCTGAAACTCAACACTATATTACACAATAGCAAGAATCAAGGAATTTGCAGTGTATTCACAGATGACCAGTAACAACAAAAAACAAGAAATGAGGCTTTTCTGTAATAAATATCACATACACCGCATGCAATAACAGCATAGGAATCTACGGTGCTATTTCTGGCACTTGGGGAAGGTTTAGATTCCACATACATGTCAAGATTTCATAGTCCATTGGAGCTCATATGGATGTCGCGGATCTTTGAGCATACCTCGGCAGAAATTCAGCACCGATAAAGCAGTGACTCAAGATCTGCATGAAGGTAGAGTGATGCCTCCACAACAAGCAGCAATTATTATGTACAGCAACAAAACAATCACGCATGTCAGCAGGGCCCTGTCATGGAAACATAAATTTTGCGCTCACTTTATGTACCAGTCAGTTGCTAGCAATTTAAACCACTTCTACATTGCAATAAGAATTGATTGAAGATTTGGGTTTTTTGGTTGTTTGCACCGTTCTATGTAAAAAATGAAGAAATAGGTATGGCAATTGCTTATCATGCCAACTTTTCAGTATGTACTACGAAGAGAAGCAAATATACTAGATAACTAACCATCTATTGCAATTGATAAGTAAATAGTTACTAAACCTATTTTGCATCCACCAACCAAGTTCTAGCATAATAGTTCACAGAAAAAATATATCCAAAAGTAGGTTGCATTTAATTTATTGTCTAGAAACAGAAAGGACAAACACGTGGTTGGTTGAAGAGACAAACATGAAAATAAATCCGTTTTTGATATAGTTTTTTTTTTTTGGAGTGAATTTGTCCTTTAAAAAAAAACAGGAAGGACATATCCCTCTCTCAACTATCTTTGTCGCTTTTGTCGCAAGCCAGTAACAAAATACTATCTTAGTGTCTCGGGACAAATACACAAGGGGCATAATCGTATGTGGTTGAAAAATTAGAGACATAAAAACAGATCTGTCTCTGGGATAATTTTGAAGTGAATTACTATTTTTTAAAAACAGAAAGGACACACATGTCTTCTATGACCCAACTATCTCTATCTCTTATGTCCCGAGACAGTAATCAAACGTTAACTTATAGTCAATCATCATCTAGATTTAAAGTATTTAAATGACAGTATCTTTCTCATTAAACAAGCTAAGGGCAGCATAATGGGCAATGCAGAGGGAGAAAATGCTTAAATGAGCATGTTGTATGGGTTTCTAAAATCTTGCATACCCCTTAACCAAAGGTCTTTTTTAATCTTAAAGAGCATATGGATTCTTTTTGCATCTAGAGATGGAAATAAGCCAATTTTTCCTTTTTCGACTTCTCACATTTTCTGGCCTTAAACTGCTGTTTTCTCTGGCAACTTCCAAATTTAGAAATTTAATGCAGTAAGAAAAATCTTTTAGCATCAATGAACAAAAACTAGAAAATTAGAATTCAAAGGGTAAATCATAGGGCTCTTACAAGAGCTTAGCATTCTTCATCCAGAGAGCTCTTCGAAGGCCCTTGGACTGTTTCTTGAAGTGAAATGCACCATCTTGCATCGTTGCTGTTTTGTCAACAAGAAGCTCAATTCGGTCACCTCTCTCAAGTATTTTCTCGATGTTTTCTACCATAATTGTACGGATCTGCACACATTTTTCCAGCAATTGTGAGCACAATATCAATGAGGGGAAAAATGAAATCCCAAACCGCAACTACCTCCCACCCATCCCCAAGAAAAAAAATTAACAAAGAAAGATTCTAACATCAACAGGCCACAGAAGCATATGACAGTCATGAACTTCAGGAGCCCTAAATGACCTTCTTTATTGTTATTATTATTATTTTGAACCTCGCCTAGATAAACTAAAAAGCTGCAATAAACTGGAACAAAATATTGTGTGATGCATGAGCAAATAAGGAAACCTAGTTTATAGTGAGTTAGCAATTAAGGTTGTTCATTTTATTTTTTTGAGTTCTATAGAATTTACTGCTATTTCTTAGCACAGTATATGAAAAGAGAGTACAATTCATAATTTGGAAGGCACTACCAAATGAATCAGGGATAGAGGACGTTAATATGAAGCAGACAGTTCAGGAATAAAAAAAATGCAGCAGTTAAAGAGAATTTTTTATCTGAATCTCATGAGCAATCATGTGCATGTGATTGTTTACATTCACTTATGTTATTTACCAGGATTGAGATAAGTTTAGCATCATCCCATGAAGTAGATCATCCTGTGACGATGGCATAAGACTGGAGAAAACAGGCAAACTCTTGCTTTACTATATTTGGTTTGGTTCTTACTCTACTTATGAATCTTAGAATTTCTTTTTAGACAGCTGAAAACCTTTGAACTGCATCACGTGCTCAAAGGCACAAAATTTAGCATAGCTTAAACACATTGACTTGTGATAAACAATGCATATTAAGAAAAATCTATGTTTCCATGATATTTAAGTGTTTTATAGATATTTGGAGTATATTGCAAAAACAAACTGAATGTTGTGCTGCTATTAACTGACACCCAGTCTTTCAAACAAGCACCCCTAAACATATATTCTTTATTAGGACCTGTAACAACTATAGCACTAGGAACATTAGAAAATAACATGAGAAGGAGCTTGAGTTCAAACTGAAATAAGTGATCTTTTTTTGTGCACTTGAAGAGTCAGCGATGTGTAGAGGGGTATAGAAAGGCCATCTCAATCATGCAGCCTTGCTGAATATGAGAAAAAAAGAAGATAAAGCTCAACAAATGAGCTAGGAATGGTTACATTCACCCCTCTTTTGGGTTCAAGCCACTGTCTTGGAGGATTGTTGTGCTTGATGTTTTCTCCTTTGACGCGATCAACAGAACGTCATACTAGTTGTTGTAATATTTCATTAAAACGAATTCTTTGCTATGGTGCCTTGGTCATAGAGATGTACAAGAAAAATAATGTAAATTGAATTTGCATGAGAACAGAAGATACTTGCCTCGCCAACTTCACCTCTTACACGACTGAGAGTATCAGCACTAGGATTGCTGGAGAAGAATTCCATTTGCTGATGCAGGACCCTTGAGAACTCATCATTCATTGCATAGGCTGGCGCATAGTGAGCAACTCGTCCATAGTTTTTCATGAACCTCATGTGAATGTCCTCCAAGTACGTAAACGGAATCCTCCCTGAAGACATTATAATATACCATAAAGACAACAAGAAAAAAACTAGAAAATCTCTATCATGACCAAGTGAGAGTTATTCAATCGCAGTGATCCAGCAAGAGACAGAAAACTAAAGGTAAATAACAATGCGACACATAACTATATAAGAAAACTAAAGGTAAATAACAAAGTGACACATAACTATTATCAGTCGCCATCTGAAAACCACAATTTCATCATTTCAAATCAGCTAAATGCCATAGATGGACCACTGAGAAACAGGGAGATAAACTCATGCCGGTCATTAAATGTCGAACATAACAAAAAACTCTTTTCTTCTTCTTCTTCTTCTTGTTTTCTAATCAAAAGTAAATTCCGTCAACAGAAGCAACAATTTCTAAGCAAATCATTTTCTGCGTGAAGATAAAATCAAGATTGCTCTCTTTCCAAAACTTTACATATCTCATTGTGAATTAAGTCCTAAAATCGGGTAAAATAATTTCAAACCCAAGGAGTTGGCCTGGTAATTTAAAAGGTATGATCTTGGAGCCATCGCCAAGTGGAATTTATGAAATTCCTCTTAATGAATCTGATAAGAAAAATTAGTTCTGGTTGACTGGTCGGAGGATGCTCCTTACCTCGAATTAAAAAAGTAAAATAATTTCATTTTCCGGCGATTCAAATCAACACACGATTCAGTAACTGAAACCAATATAATCAGCAAGGAAAAAAATTTAAATCCAATAGTTTCACTGTCTAATCAGTTCAAAATTGAATTTGAAATAAAATATAACATAATATAAGAGTAAGTGGCGAAGAATGGAAAGCTATGGATACGTACTGCCGAAGGTGTCGTTTGCCATACAGAGAAAAGTGAGGCCATCGGATCTGAGTATGTGAAATATGTAACGATCTTGCGAGAAGCAAAGCCTTGAATCAGCTTCCGATGGAAGCTTCTCCAGGATCCGTCTCGCCACCGCTCCTGTGTTTCCCGTCACCGCGCTGAACTCAGACAGCACCACCGTTCCCCTCGCCACTACCGCATAAATGATCGCCATCTCTATCTCTCCCTCTCTGTATTTTCAATTTGACGGTGGTGGCATAGAAATTAGTTTTTTTTTAGTATTTAGTGAAATTTTTGGGGTTTTGAAAGGGAGTTGGGAGATCAAAGGGTGGAGACGGCCAGCTATATGATTATTGCCACCGGTAAGTCTACGCGGGGACAAGAAGTCCTTCGATCGGTGGGATTTTATTTAATAGCGCGTTTGATACAGTGAGGATTTTTAGCTTTCAAATATCTCTTTTTAAATATATTAAAATAATTTTTTTAATTTTTAAAATTCATTCATATTATTAATATTAAAACAATCTAAAAATACTAAAATAAATAAATAAATAATTTTTTTTTCAAAAATATTTTTAAAATATAAAAATAAATAGATTCTAAGTAAATTATGATATTGTTTGTTTTTGCGATCCAACCACGTACTATTAAAAAACTTTTCTTCAAATTAGTTTTTGCGTTTCTGAATCATTTTGAATTGTAAATGTCAAAAATAAAATTTTAAAAATAAAAAAAATAAATTTTTCTTAAAATGCTTTTAAAATACAAAAATAAATAGGCTCTAAATAGATTGTGATATTATTTGTTTTTGCTATCCAATCACGTACTATTGAAAATGTTTTCTTCAAATTATTTTTTGTGTTTCTGAATCATTTTGATATGGTGATGTCAAAAATAAATTTTAAAAGAATAAAATAATATATTATTTTAATATATTTCCAAATAAAAAACACTTTGAAAAGCAACTGCTACAATATTACCCTTGTCACCTTCCACGTTGGATCAATATTTTTTTTAAGTTAAAAAAAAATATCCAAGCATTTGTTAATATGTTTATATATATAAAAAATTAAATTATATAGAGATTGATATGATAGAACTCGGTCAACTTGAAAAGTCTAAAAAAAACCTCGACAACTGGAAAAAAAATAATTTGACTAAAAATAATTTTAAGATAACATTATTTTTTTTAATATCGAGACAATAATATATTAGATCGATATAGGTCAACCCAAGCTAACATGTAAAATTCATAACTCGAGTCATAAGACCATGATAATCTCATGGAAAGTAAATAAAAAAAACATATTGAAGCTCGATTCTCAATCAACTCAATGTTGATGAATGAAATTGAAAAAAATCAATTAAAAAAGACAAAAAAAACTTGAGTCAACCTGTCAAATATGAATTATGAGACCAAAATAACTAAATAAAAAGCAAGTTAAAACAAATTATGAAGCTCAATTCTCAATTAATCCACTTTAAATAATGAAATTGAAAAAAAAAATCAATTAAAAAGGAACAAAAAAAGACCAGAGTCAACCCCATCATCAAACTGGAATAACCTCATAAAAAATAAATTATGAAACTTAACTCTCAATCAATCCAGGTAGTGAATGATGAAATTTGAAAAAAAAAATCAATTAAAAAAAGGATAAAAAAATCAAAGTCAACCTTATAAAAACCAAACTGAAAAAAATTATGAAGCTCGATCCCCAATAAATCTAATGTTAATGGATGAAATTTAAAAAAATTAAAAAAAAAATTGTGTCAATGAATAATACTTTGCGAGGAGAGGAACAATGATTTCCCCTTCTCAATTAGTTCTTGTTAACATGTTACAACAATCAAGCTATGCTGATTAAAAATTTGTTTGGTGGTAACAAAAAATCTAAATAATAGAGAATTAGTTGGCGTTATTATTAAACTTAGCCTAACAAGATAACCTTAAAACCTCTCAATCCGATTTCTTACCTAGTCTAGGTTTAAAATTAAACCGTATAAAAGTTTTTCTAATATGACTAGTAAACTTGGTTGATCCAAAAACAACCTGACTGGTTGGTAAAACAAAGTTTGAGGATGAGATTGAGAAAAAAAAAATGAAATTGACAAAAAAAACTTTTCAACCCAAATTCTTACCTGGCTCAGATTTAAAATTAAATCGTGTAAGAATTATCCAAACATGACCCAATCAACTTGGTCGATTGGTAAAAAAATCTAAAGATGAAATTGATAAAAAAAATCTCTCTCGCTCCAACTCTTTGTGTAGCCCTAGTTTAAAATTAAATTGTTTGTGAGTTACCTAGCATGATCTAGTCGACTTGATTGGTTCAAAGATAACCTGAGCAGCTATTAAAAAAAATTATAGATAAAACTAAGAAAAAAATAATGAAATTAAAAGGCAAAAAAAAGAAAATGGAAAAAGAGAGAGCACTGAAGCTCCATAAAGAATCCAATTTTTTTAGTAGAATATGTAATTACACCTGACTTGACAGGGTGATTCGAGAAATTCATGATTCTAATCCTGGCTCGGTCTGGATTTTAATTTAAATCATAAAAGACCAAACTCAACCAAACTTAGTTTACTTGTGATCTTATTGTCCTGGTTAAACTCGATCTAATCAACCCCATATATTTAATAAAGAAAAAGAATTTAAGTTAACTTGCTGTTTCATGAGTTGATGACTAGACTTTTTTAAAAATGATACCTTAAACAAAGTTCGAAAACTATGATCTCATGTGTGCGCGGACAATGCATAGAGAATCGATGCCACTTCTTAGACTTGACTTGCTCCTTCCTTTTAATTTTAACCAACAATTTTTTTTTGTTTTCCACACTGTTTTTTTCTCTTTTTATTTATTGGAATAAAGAAATTACAGAAAATGTGGACTCAAAGAACTTATGAATATAAAATCCTAAGCCTTATTATTTGTTATTGAGCCACCTTTTGTTGTTAAATTAAATAAATAAAATGTTATGAATGGCTTTGGAAAGGGAGGAGACAATTTAATTTTTTCAAAATATGGAAGGAGGTATTTTATTTTAGGATGGAGAAATAGGTAATTTAATATCTTGTCTTTATGAAGAGATTAATTAAGAAAAAAGCAGAAAGAGCTACCAATTAAAAGAACTTGCTTACTAAATAGATGATAAATTAGTATTTAATTAAACTAATACAGTTTGTTTTGTTTTGTTTCATGACTATAACTAATAAAAAGCCAGGTGGAGTAAAAAAATAGAATATAAATCGTTATATATATAAAAATAGATAGATTGAAAATCATAAATAAGAAAACCTGGGTTTATCACGAGTTATAACAGACAACCACTACACTATTGCCTGCACTATGTGTACGGATTTTTGGATGCAAAAATATTATTCACGTGTGTTAATGTATTTTTATCAAGAGAAAAAACTATATGAGAATTTATTTAATGAGATTTGATCAATTTAATAGATTTAAAGACAACTAAATACTGATAAAAATATAATTTCAATATAAAAAAATTAAGATAATATTTAAAAAATATATATTAAAAGAACAATATATTAAATTTACTTTGATCAACCCAAGTTAATTGTCAAATCTGCTGTCCAGATCATGAGACCATAATAACTATATAGAAAACAAAGAAAAAAAAATATCCAAGTCAATTGGCCTAACTTATAACTCAGGTCATAAGACCGTGATAACCCATAAAAAACAATATATATTTATATATGAACCCCAATTCTCAATCAATTCATTGTATAAAGATTAAATTAGAAAAAAAATGACAAAAAATAACCTGAGTCAACTGAGATTAACCTGTTAAACTCGGATGAGGAAACTGAGATAACTCTATAGAAAGTATATAAAAAAAATTATAAATGTAAATTCTCAATCAACTTAATGTTGAATGATGAAATTAAAAAAAAAACATTCAATTAAAAAAGAACAAAAAAAATCCTGAGTCAACCTGGCTAACCTGTAAAACTCACAACTCGGGTCATAAAATCACAATAACCCCATAAAAAATAAATTAAAAAAAAATTATGAAGCTTAATTTATGATCAATCTAGTACTGAATAATAAAATTAAAAAAAAAATTAAAAATAGACTCAAGTTAACATGGTTAACTCATAAATTCTACGATTTAAATTATGAGATCGAGATAAGTTTATAAAAATTAAATAAAAATAAATTATAAAATTTAATATCTAGTAAATTTAATATTGAATGATAAAATTAAAAAAAAAAACTAAGTTTGAAAAAAAAATCTTTAAAAATTTAAGGATGTTGGAATTTCATGTTAATAAAAAAAGCTCCATTTCGAAGGTGAACCATACAGAAGAGAGCTACTGTACTGGCTTTTTTTTCCGGGTTTTTCGGGGGAGGTTGCTATCTTATAGATTCTAGATCCTAAAATGTCAAGGAATTTTAATATATTTTAAATAATAATAATAATAATAATTAATAATTTCGAAGTAGGATTCCCTTGTGTTTTTTTTTTTGTCCTTTTCTTCTTTCGGTAAATTCAGGAGTCAAAGGCCCAAAACCAAAAAAGTCACAATCTTACAGACAAGCTCATGGGGCAACCACCACATCAACCCAAAAAATTGGCCTAACTCCTTACACAAACTCCTGCTCTGGTGTTTTACTTCGGTTTCCATGGTGTGGAGATCACCTCCTGTGCTTTTGTTGAAATAGTAATTAAGTTGTAAGAAACCTGAAATCCCATGAATGACTTTCATCTGGTAAGAAAAATCAGAATGTAACTTGTGAGTTTCTTGTCGGTCCATTTGGAACTTGAATCTTAAAAATAGCAATGAAGCTAAACTAATATTATTGATTAAATAATATTTGATTACAACCTTGAAATAAAAGACACAAAGAGAGATAGACAAGACTTATCTTATCTTCCTATACTTTTATTTTAATTAAAATTATAAAGATTTACTCTAAATGTATAACATAGATGAATTTATTTTATATTTTTGTATTTTTTTCTTCAATTAAATATGATTTCATAGCTTCTATATGTATTTCTTTTATGTTGAAATATCAACCAAATTAAAAAAAATATCTAAGAGGCATCAGTGATACATTGTTCAGCAAGACACATAAAATTATAGATTGAAACAATATTTTTACTATTTTTCCCTCCATTCCAAAAATCCATGTCCTGGCTAGTAGGGGTATTATTGTCAATTCCATATGACCATTAATTATTATCAAATTAATTGGGTCAAATCAATCTTTCTTCCTTTTCAAGTACAATGTAATTACTAATTTAATCTTGACTAAAAAAAAGAAGAAAAACTAGCACTCCAGGTTTTTTGGTAGCACAATTAAATTATTTCATTCCCCTTGAAATTTCAAAAAACTTATACTGGGTTCAAGGGTATTAAAATCTTTTTAGTTTGGTTATTTTGTAATTCTTGGGTCTTTTTAGGGGCAACAAGGTCATTTGATGAAAAGAAAATTATTAAAAAGACGGTTAAGGGTGCGTGAACAGTTGCAAACAAGTTTTGGACGGCACGTGCGATGTTGTCCAGTAGCTGAAAAGTTACTTCTGAAGCGGCAACCAAATCATCTTAGCGACGGCCTCTCCATGATTGGGTGGTGTATGTGGTCTATATTCTTTGGTTTGGTGGGAATGACCTTTTCTTTTTCTCCCTCTCTTTTACTCAATTTTCATGCTAGCCCTCCATATTTTCAAAGCCACCATTCAATTATTATTTTTCTTAATATTTGATTTCTTTTCTTTTAATTACTATTTTTTTTATTTGAAATAATTTATAAAATTATAATTATTTTTCAATTTCATCCCTAATGGATTTTTTCAATCTGTCAAATTTTGTTTTCATTCTTTTTATTGCTATTTATTTTTATCTAATATGGTTTTTAAAATTAACTTTTTTATATAGTTTTATCCTCGAGTTTTTTTTCCCATCAAATTTGATCCTGATTTTTTTAATTGTTGTTTTTTTTTATCTTGAGATTTTTCTAAATTAATTTTTTGTTCATCTTTCAATATTAAATTAGTCAGGTATTGAGCTTTTTAATTGAGTCTGAGCCTAGAAGACAATCTAAATTTGGCTTTATTAAAAGAATTTTTTTAAATTAAATTAATTAATTTTATCTTTCAACATTAAACTGACATGGTATTAAGCTTATTGGTTAAGCTCGGATGTTGAATTTAATGAATTACAAGTTTGAAAGATCATCTCAAATTTTGATTTATTTTCTTTTTTAAGCTTATTTTTCTCGTGCTTGAACATTGTTTTGCCTTTTTTTTTAATTTTAGCTGCTTTTGATAAGATTTTTTTTTTGTTTTGAAAGGACCACGGTTTATTACAGTCTCTTTCAATTATCCAAAATTTAAATATTTTTTACTTATTTAAAAGCACTAGTATTACATGAAGATTTATTTTGGCACCAAAAAAAATGCTGGCGTCAGGCTAGTCCAATCTAAACGTAAGAGTAAGAGGTGCTTAATCCTTCGATTCCTTCCCCCATTTGTACTGCAATTTTTGTAATATTTTAAACCACACTTTCCTTTCCTTTTCCTTCTTTGTAAACTTCTTACACACGGTTGGGTTCTCCACTCGTTTCACAAACTAAATAAAAATCCCTAATTTCTTTTTTCATATCTCTAGTCCCTACTGGACCTTGCTTGCTGGTTGCTTCAGATTAGCCTACAAAGTCAAGTTTACAAGATATCCAACTCCTGTTCTTCAATCACATGGGAAATCCGAACCCTTGATAGGCTAGTGGGTTTCCTTGATCATGGAAAAAGTTTGCTGGGCGGCTCAGTGGTTCATCCACCGATTGGTCCATCAGCTCAAAATTCCAATTTGGATCATGACTGGTTTGTGCCATTGAATGGGTCGCATTAGTTGCAGTAATGTCATGTATGCTAGACCTTTTCTTTTCCTTCTTCACTGAGTTTAGACGAAGAAAATACTTCTGGGCATGACTGGCCACCTGTGTAGGTGTTCTTGACACAACTGCATTTCTTGAAATACTCCTCCAATCTCCCTTCCCATATTTTTGCAGTCCAATCAAGAACAGCCTGCCCAAAACCATAAACATCAGCACAAAATCAATTAATTACCATGAGATTGAATAGTTTTTCGACGGAGCATCTAGTTTCAATAACAATTACCATACTAGTTTTTTTCCAATTGCAAGAAAAGTAAGGAATCAACATGGCTAATTATTACCTGTGCTCTTCTTCTGTCCAAGGAGTTCCTTTCCTCCTCTCTGTATGCTCTCTCTCCTTTCCTGATCTAGACTCAGCAGCAGCACCACCCAAACTCGTAGTCGAGTCGCCCCACAACTCATCCTGATCATAAAGCGGCACCTCAACTCGTCCAGAGTCAATCTCCAAGACATCGTGAACCAAATCCTCGTAATGTTTCCTTACTTCACGCCAACTCTTTCCAGGAACATAGCTTGAAATCTTTTCCCACCGTCTTGGCGTTTCCTCAGGGAACAAAACAAGGGCCTGCTCGAATTGCTTGTCTTCTAGCCGAGACCAAGAGGAGAGATGGCTACTCATCGTCGATTATTAGTATTTGTTTGATGGATTTGTGTTCTTACTTCTAGCCTTGCCGCCGGCTTTTATGTCTGGAAATTTGAAGAGGGAGAGGGAGGGGTGAAACTGTTTGTTTGATTGTTTAAGGATTAACGTTAACTTTCGGCAAGCGCATATTTAACACGTTGTGTGTAATGTATTTGTTTGAGGAGATGCTTTTGCAGTTTGCTTTCTTGTTCAACGGGAGTGCGCTACACGTGTCTTTTTTCTTACGAACGTCGGCTGAGATTCTGTCGATTTGTCTGCATTTTCACTCTTTTACAAATTTTAGGCTTCGCAAGTACCAGATTCTAGATACTATACATGTACTTACAGCTGGATTTTTCTTTATTTAATTCTGATTTTAAATATATAAACTCATCATCATTATTATGTTTAAAATCATTGTTTAAACATAAAATTAAAAAAAAATTCATACGCTTTACTAAAAAATAAAATTCCAACTCCGTGCAATAAAATAAAATAAAAATAAATGATGGGGTATTTAAATAATTTAAATAAATAGTGTTTGACACCGTATTTTAAAAGTGCTTTTAAAAAATTTTGAAATTTTTTTATTTTTTATTTAAATTAATATGTTTTTGAAATTTTCAAATTATTTTGATATACTGATGTTAAAAATAATTTTTTAAAAATAAAATATTATTATTTTAATATATCTTGAAATAAAAAACACTTTGAAAAACAACCGTTGCCACACTCCAAAGAACAAGATTACCGCATGTTTTTCAATTATTCTTGAAATCAAGATAGTTAAGGCAGAGAATAAATGTCATCAGCTCTAATTTACTGTGAATGATATTTTTTTAAAATTTACAAATTAATTTATTCCTCTAATCTCATGATTTAAATGCGATTTGTGAGAAGAAGGTGAATCTAGACACCTCTAAGCAAGGATTTAATTATTGCAAACATTAAGTCAGGTGACTACAAGCAGGGAAATGTTCCATTAATTTTTACTGCTCTTTGATTTTGTTCTTGTTCTTAGCTATATCTATCTATTATCTAGTCATCCCATGGTGGCATATCTACGTGCTTGGAAAGCTGGAAAGAAGCTGTTTATTCAACCTCTGAGATTATCCAATTTCTTGACCTGATCACTTGCAATTCTTTAATTTTCCTCAAGAATCTCAGTCCAAATGTTCTCTTTTGAAATTCTACAGATGACCCACTTCGTCCTGGTTGCGGAAGAACAGTCTTAAATTAATATTCTTCAACTTGCAATTTGGATAAGATTGTGCATCTCTCTAGCTATCGGTCCAACCAACCAGAGATTCTGGCATTTAAATAATCCCTACATCCTGCTTGTGCTGATCCTTTGAATCGAGATGATGATCTCTTTATCAGTGATGAAAGCGACCGCTGATCCTTTCTTAACTAAACTTTTCGCAGGAAAACGATGAGGGCTAACGCACCAACCTTATCTTGCTGACAAACAAAGTGGTTGCAAGTAAAACAAACTCAACTGATCAAAATTATTAAGGATGTTGTCTTTGCATCAACGCAATCAAATATATGTTGAAAACGACTAACCCAACATGAACAATATATATTAATATTAATGAAATAGATTGAAGATGAGACGAGTACTTGAGTATTTTGATATATCAACCCAGTTAACAAATGTTCTTGGAACACATGTTAAAAATTGTTTACAGTGTGTTTTCAGGAGAGCGGAAGGTGAGAGGAATGGATTAGATGAATGGAGATATATGAGGGTAGAAAGTTACTAAAACTTCCATTGTTTGGAAGAAAAGAAAGAAAATGAGAGGAGAGGGAAGAAGAAATTATGAAAATTTTCCCGAGAGCCCCCAAAAATCAATTTCTCCGTCTTGAAGAGAAAGTGAGGGCAGGCAAAATGTGTAAAATTATTTTAATGAAGTTTTTGTATAATATGCCTCTTTTAATTTTGCCAAAATTAATAAAGTAACATAACAAATATACTAAAAGTAAATGTAGTTTTAAACCATGGACCATGACTATTTTTCTCCTAAATCATATAACATTTGTCTTGACTAATAAGGTGATAGTGTCCTTTTGTTTTAAAATGAAAAATAAAAATACTAAAATATCTTTAGAGGAAAAAAAAATAATGTTTAGCGTATAAGGGTAGTTTTGATTTTTTAATTTTGGATGAACAATAAAATTACTTAAATGTCCTTAAAGTTACTTAAATGTCCTTAAAGTTAAAAATAAAAACTCTTCGGTCGAGGGTTATTTTTTACTTTTCAAGTTGATACTTTTTGTTGTTTATTGTGTTGTTAGGGTATTATGGTAATTTACACAAATTAATTAATATTATATTTTAAAAAGTTGCTGATGTGTTGGCGGCACTTGCACATTTTGATCCGTGTCGTCCAATGGTGGAACCTACTCTTCCGTCGTCTCTTTGGATGCACCACCATGTTTTTTCTATTATGGTGCGACGGGTGTCATCGGAGAGAGGATGATTTGTTGATGTTAGCCTTTCCCCCATTCTTTTCTCTCCCCTCCTAAATTGCAAATTGGTCTTCTTGTTTTTTTATATTTATACTTCGGTCCCTTTTCTTTTAATTTTTAATTTTTGTCCCTCGTTCTTTTGTAGAGGTTTTTTTCTTTCAATTTAGACCTTCAATTCAAATTTATATATATTATATTTTTAAATTTGGTCCTTATTCTTTCGATTTCTTATTTTTTTTCCTTTGCTCCTTTATAAAAGTTTTATTGGTTTTCAATTTTACCCTTCAATCCAAGTTTGTGTTGTGTTATTATTTTTAGTTTGGTCCTCATTCTTTTATTGTTTTTCTTTTTGTTGGAGTTATTTTTTCTTTTAAATTTAACTCTCCAATAAAAAACTTGTGTCTTTTTTCTTTTAATTTCTTAGTTTTGTCATTGTTCCTGTTATAAAAGTTTTATTTCATTTTAATTTAGTCATTCAATTATAATTTGTCATGTATTCTTTATTTTTTTTAATTTGATCCCTATTCTTTTAATTTCTATTTTTTTTCACTTATCCCTATTATAAAAATTTTATTAGTTTTTTAATTTCATTATTCAATCCAAGTTTATGGTGTGTTGTTGTTGTTGTTGTTTAATTTGGTGTTCATTATTTTATTCTCTCTTTTTTTGTTGGAATTATTTTTATTTTAAATTTAACCCTCCTCAAAAACTTTTAATTGCCCTCTAATTTATTTTATTTTGATTTTCACCCTCATTCTTTTAATTACAATTTTTTATTTTAGATCATTTTGCATTGTTAA
>Ga0307517_10006612_pt1 | contig 17089 bp, 26 predicted proteins | sample 23_EM_MG_FD_194515 | JGI IMG/M metagenome (GOLD analysis project Ga0307517, IMG submission 194515) | Populus trichocarpa ectomycorrhiza microbial communities from riparian zone in the Pacific Northwest, United States - 23_EM | ecosystem: Host-associated > Plants > Roots > Unclassified | place...
ATTGGTTATAATGACGGAGAAGAGATGCCGTTTCTGCGTCTGCGGAAGAACAATAAAACAAGAAGAAAGCACATAATTCCCGCAGCAGTTCATAGGCAAAAGAGTTCTCAAAATCTGTTGGATGAGACGGAAAGTCGTCGAGAACCCACTCCTTGAGTGGAATTTCCTTGTGTATTCTTGATGGATCAAACTCAGAAGGAAAAAAACTGGAGTTATAGAATAAACAACTTGCCTGAGAGGACAAGGACCACAATATTTTTCTTCTCAAAAAGGTCTTTGAAGACCTCGGCATAGTTTGTTCGGTTGATAACAGCGAACTCAAGCAGAGCTGAATCAATCTCGCTTGAACTTATAAGGTTTGAGGGGTGAACAATCCAGCACAGTGATGAAATCCATATTGTCGGAAAACCGGGCCGGGTTCATTTTACCTTCGACCTACTAACAATGAACGACCTCGACTATGGCGAAGAGGCACCAGAGATGCTGGCCACACGGCGGTCACGGAGGAGCACAGCGGGAAACAGGTCCAGTCATATAACTTAGACTGATTCCATATTACTTATGGTCGAACAGAATGGCGACTGTCATGGCGGAGGTTGCCCTCGATGATACCTTGAAAGATTTTGATGATGATAAGGAGTTTGTGAACGCTGTTGGTGAGTGCAGAGTTTTATCCCCCCTTCTTTTACTTATACTCATGAAGACCTGACTCCTTAACCAGATGAACAAGACGTATTTGGATCCGATTTTGAAAGTACAGACGAGGAGGCGGAGAGACAAATAGAAGAGGCTGGTGAAGCTGAAGTGACTCAGGAAGAGAAACGGATACGAAAAGTATGTTTCTGTCTGCATATTATTGTCCTCCGTTGATTGGACTACGCAAAGGCCAACAGAAGTCGATTAGAAAAAGTAACAGCAGCTGCCCACGCCAAACATAGAGTGACATTCAACTCGGACATTCAAGTATCTGCTTTTACGAATCCTAAAACCAAATCAAGGGCGAATCGTACCCAGCTTGAGACAGGCGAAACTCCCTCTACAAGTTTACAACTCTCAAAAACTCGTACGAGTAAACGCATGCACACAGTTCTCAATACAACTGCTACAGTGACGCGACTTAAAGAGTCAGAACAGAAGAAGGTATATTTATCTATGGGATCTAGACGATATTTCATTAATTTTTTCTAGGCAGCGCAACCTAGGAAGGTCAAGGCAGAATCCAGAACATACACTCAAGGAGAACTGATCGCCTTGGCACTTGACACCGAGGAAGGCAATATTCGAGAACATAGAGATTATTTGAAGAATGAAGAAGAAAAACGCAAGCGAGCTCGGGTAGTGCGTACGACCATCGAAGGACCAAAGTTGCGATGGATCAGTAGAACTGAAACAGTCAAAGTACCTATCCCTCCACCGCTCATTACGCCACATGCGACAACCGGAATATCATCATCTGCTCTTAGCTCGTATCGGAGCGTGTATGGGTCGCCTGGCACCTTATTCACGCCAACAAATTACACTTATGCATCCGGATCACTGGTGAAGACCAGTGTAACGCCAGCCTCCGCGACGCCATCTCAAGCGCCACCAAGTGTCACTCTTTCTCACTTTTCCCCGTATCAGTACCAAACGTCCCCCTTTCCTGTATGGCCTCCAACTCATCAACAACCCTATTACCCTATAATTTCTACAACCACACCGTCTACTTCAATACCTCCCTCTTCTTCTGAACCAGAGAATCAACTCGCAGCGACGTCAATAATGCCTGCCGCGTCATTATCCACCCAACCAAACCCGTTGCCGACAGACCCACAGCCAGCCATTTCTGAACCCGAATATAGGAGTGAGCCTGCCACGAAAAATTATCTTGTCCACGAGTTGGCTCAGCATAGGGGAGCGCCCAGGCCTACATGGGGAGATAATATGAAAGCCATGTTCGGTGACCATGTTAAATGGGAAGATTTAAAAGTCTTCGTTGGGAAAAATCGACCCCACTGTAAGTAATGTCTCTTCAATCTTTTCTCATTGGTCTTGATAGGCCTCTGCGTTTTAAGCACGTCCACGGCAAACTTGTCCCATCACTGGTCTCCCAGCGAATTACTTGGATCCTAGAACAGGGGTGCCTTACGCTGATCGTCAGGCATACAAAATCCTTGGCCAGTTATTAAAACAGGAGTATGTTTGGAACCCATCGACAGGTTCATATTTGGGAAGCGATATTAATGCAGACTCAAGCACTGATAGGATGGACATTGGACAGTAATTGACTGCAACGGAAACACATGTACATTGCGCGACATTCTGCATGTGCGCTCCCTTTCCACTGCCTAACTTATAAGCGACCCCATAGATACTTAGTTCCTAATGCTGATGGGATTGTGTTACATTCCCATTTTGTAGTCCAACAGGCAACGAATTCATTCTCATACGGGAGAAGGAAGAAAGTCAGATGCCTTGCGTGTACATTGGACGAGTTTAAACAGGTTTATATAAACCTAAAACCAAATCTTCAGCGATCGAAATGACATAGTGTGACTATATTTGGATCATCAATGATCACACCAATATCGTCACACGATTGCAGTGAAAGCTTGGCTGCGAATCTTCGCGTTATGTAATGTCTTCCAGGTCGACGACCAGTTGGCCATCCGTACAGAATTCAGCTAGCGCTCATAGTCGTCCTTGGACGGGTCAAACGCGACCAACAACGGCCAGACCCCTGACTGCGGCCTCAACCATTCGTCAAGGGACCTATGTGATCGCTGTTCTCGAAGGACGTGGAGTGTCGAGGGAAGTTGGGATTGCAGCCCTAGATAGAGATACGGGTCACGTCATGCTAGTACAGGTTTGTCGATTCCTTTTTACCGCTGTATGCTCGACTGCGAGCCATCTCATGTCAGGTTGCTGATTGTCAAACATACGTCAAATCTCTACATCAAATGCATCTTCATATCCCTTGTCTTGTCTTGGTACCGGAAACATTTTTGTCCACCTCTGATGCGGCCCTGGCGCCAGCTGGAAAGCGTTCATCGTCGACTTCTTTGCTTGTACAATACATACTTGAGGAGTTTCCTGGTGTCCAAATTGAACCTGTTGGTCGACGATATTGGAATGACTCTGCGGGTGAGTTGCATATCAAGCTCAAGTTTCAAGTCAAAATCCCTTTTACTCGACAATTGTGTAGGACTCGAGTTCATCATGCAGCTTTGTGTCGAAGATGAGGAACGTGCTGGGACCATCTTAGCTGTTTCCAATAAGTGATTATATGCGCTATTTTTCAATTGATATTGTTGCCTCATGATCCTGCCCTTTGAAAGATACTATTGTCTCTCAGCGGCGTGTGCACTGTTCAAACACGTGGAAAGTCGTCTGAACACCCGTTTTGCAGCGGGGTCCCTCAGGATTAAATATGTTGCTGTGGATGGTACCATGTTAATTGACCCTGACAGCGCTCGAAATCTTGAGCTTGTTGGTAATATCGCGTATAAGAAATCCGCTCATTCGCTGTTCGGGTTCGTGTCTTTCCTTTTATTATACTGCTCTTCTACAAAGCTGCTAATTTTTCAGAGTACTTAATCATACGTTTACACCAATGGGGTCAAGATTGTTGCGCGCCAGCATTCTGGCCCCAATAACATGTGTGTTCTCTTTTACTTTTATTTTGGAATTGGGTCGCAACTTCCTAACATTCCGGGCAGTGCAAAATGCAATTGATGCCAGGCTAGATGTCGTCGAAGGTGACCGGAAAGAATGATGACTTAGGCAAAGATTGACACCCCTGTCAGAGCTTATAAATGCAGAAGATAAATTTACCTATGTCAGGGATGCCCTGAGAGGTTTGGGTAAAATGGACCTCGACAAACTAATTGTAGCAGTAAGTGCCTGAATTTTAATTCATCTTCCAATCGACTGCACATGTCTCAGCTGGCTTCAACTGAAGCGAAAGTAACGACGGCCGCGAAACCAGCTTCCCAACGTGTTGTACAAATTCTCAATTTGCGCAACATTGTAAAGAATCTCCCTCTGCTTCGGAAAGCACTCGAGGGCAGTCACTCTCAACTTCTTAAAATTGTCCATGAGGTCTTCTACTACTCCTGAATAAGCAGAACCTTGCACTGAGGCATTTAATTCAGATGCTGTCTGACGACCGAATCGATATGATCAACAAGCTTGTTTCCCAGTATTTGAACGAAGATAGTGCGTCCTGCAAGGTTGGTACGAATCATGGAGTTGAGCAACGTTTTACTATTACCCCTAGGGAGGGTTGGCAGCAACAAATGCTCGTGTATATGCTGTGAAGGCTAATTGTAACAGGTTGCTTGACGTCGCTCGAGAAACCTATAAAGAAAATATTGGCGACATTTATCAGCTCAACCGTACACTTTCCGAGGAACATGGTCTTCCGTTGACCCTTATCTATCAGAATACTGGTTTTGTATTTACACTGAAGAGAAATGACCTCGACGGCGAGTTGCCAAAGGGCTTCGTGAATGTGGAGCTGAAAAAAGGTCGTTGGATATTTTCGAGCATGGATTTGGTACGTGTTACTTTACGCCATATCATCGTGCAACCGATACCTCGTTCTGTAGAAAAAGATGAACGCGCGAATGCAAGATGCGCTTGACGAAACTTTGTTGTTAAGTGATAAGTATGAAGTTATATTCAGGTTACTGCCACCACTAATGGTTCACAGAGTTATTCAGGAATTGGTAGCGCAAATCATCTGCAATGCCGGTGCTTTATATAAAGCCTCTGAATCAGTCAGTATGGATAATTAACCGTCTCTTGCTTGTGAATCCATTCATCCAGGTTGCCTTGCTTGATATGCTGTGGTCATTTGCGCACGTTTCTATCAGTGAGGGCGCTTTGTTTATTTTTCTTTCTGGTAACTGATACTCGCTTGCAGTACGGAATTATGGTTTTTTCAATCAATTTCACAACGTTTACTGTGATGCTCATATTCTTCAGGTAGACCCGAGTTCACTGGCACGTTGGCCATCAAGTCCGGAAGACATCCTATATTAGAGACCTTGACATCTGCTGGAACTCTTGTTCCTAATGACGTTTACTGTGACGATTCCTCACGATTCCAAATCATCCAGGGCCCAAAGTAATAATTATTGCTCATCTTCCGAAGTTTCATTTAATATGTTTTTTAGTATGTCGGGTGAGAATATCGCCCCCCACACAGTCCTGCTTTTGACGCGGGATTTAGGCAAGAGTACCTATCTGCGGCAGGTCGGTCTGCTCACAGTTATGGCCATGTGCGGTTGCTTTGTACCCGCAGAGTATGCTAGCTTCAGGTATGTCCGGTCCTTCTCATCTTCTTCCTTCGTTGAAACCGGAAGCAGAATACACGATGCCCTTTTAACACGACTTTCGAACGATGATGATATGGAAAAAAACCTGAGCACTTTTGCGAGTGAGATGGCGTCATCCGCTATGATCTTAGGTTCGTCAAGGAGTTATTTGTGTGGTTCGGGACTAAGGGTCGTTTGGCTCGTCAGGTCTTGCCTCTCCCAAGTCTTTGGTATTAATTGATGAACTTGGGAGAGCGACTTCACCACGAGAAGGTGTTGGAATTTCGCATGCTATCGCAGAAGGTTTGATCACACTCAAGGTATGTCCTTGACCTCACCGTCGTTGATTGAATCTCACCTACTTATAATTACAGTCTTTTGTTTTCTTTGCCACGTAATTTTTTACCAGTCCACTGGTTAAAAATATTCAAACACTCTGCTCCTAGGCACTTCGATGAACTTACCACGACATTATCCCGTCAGCCCTCAGTAGTAAAGTATGTTTATTCTTTTCAACCATAAACAATGGACCCAGCATTTTTGGAGTTTGCATCTTTCCGTACAGGTGCCAAATCAACCTTCACACCATCTCCGTTCTTCCATTCAACTAAACATTAGCGATCGCGTTCCACCGAGACTAGTTTTGGCATGACATTCCAATACAGGTGAAGCATGGATTTCACTCTCATTTACAAGGGATTGATTGTTCCCAACAGGATCATGGATGGTGCATGTGAAGAATTGAATCATTATGGTCAATTTCTTCCCTCTGTCGTTAGAATTATCCATGCCATTTTAATTTCAGGCATTGAATTGGCACGGTTGGCAGATCTTCCAGCCGACGTCTTATCAGAAGCAAAGAGAGTTGCCGAACAGCTTTCTTCTCTCCAAGCCCGAAACGAGGAGTCGAGAGAGAGTCATAAGGTGTCCATTCGGAGAAAGGCACTTCTTCGGGTAGACTGCAATTTCTTTTATTTTCCCCAATAGAGGGCGAGAGCACTCATTGCTTTTATGTTAGCTCAGGACGCAGCTCATCCAGGCCTATGAACATTCTGCATTGCCTGATCGGGACCTTCTCACGTACATTGGAAGGTTCCAAGATGATATCGCACGGGCCTTTCTGCGTTAGGATGTCTTTTGCTCTTCCTTCCTTACGGAGACGTCAAGAATAAAGGTGCCTTGATGGAATCGGGAGTCTAACAATATGTCTACTCACCTAAATAAATTCCAATTTTTTGTTGAGCTAATCTGATTTGAATCTTCAGATCTGAAGATTTTAAATAAATAAATTTAAATTAGTGGTTTGTACGTATCAAGGTCATGGATTGGGACCATAAACCCCAATGAGTTGGAGTCTTGCTGGTCATCGGAAATAACATAGAGGTGTCCTTTAAGTGGGAACAATCTGGTGTGACGAAACTCGGGAAGGTTCTTCCCGATGGCTCTACATGTTTGAGCGTTGAATAAGTCTTCATCGAACCCTTCGAAAGGCTCAACACAGAACTTGATGAAGAGTTGTAAATGAGGAACAGCCCCGATAAGAGGCTGGGTGAGAGCCGCATCCAATAACCCCCAATGCGCTGTCTGGGTCGTAGGTCTACAGGCGCATTCGATTTCGTAGGATTTGTTGATGCGAACAGAAGTTTTCGCTCCGATATCCAAGGACCGTAGTGATTTAGGAAAAGTCGATACGTTGAGAAGGTATCGCAATGGATTTACGAAGCATGATTTGGGAGAGTGTTCTTCTTGGGTGAGATTATGGTACAAGGAAATTCGGAGGGTGGTGAGATTGGTGATGTATTGGAAGAAATATCTCGGAATTCCCGTGGACGTTCGAAGAAGCGGTCCGATGGTGGAGGAGTCTGTGATGATGTGAAGGTAGAGAGTATCGAGGCTGTCGCTAGCTGCTGCTGCCATTTTTAGGTATCCCGGTAGGTCGTCAACGCCGTTGGAGCGAAGCTCGAGCATGCGGAGATTTGTAAATGCTTCTTGACACCGAAGATAACTACTGATAGGCCCTCCGCCTCCATGGAGCCCACTGACGACGGAACGAAAGGATGCGCCATCGATAGTGATGGATTCGGGTTGGTACATGAACTTGCGCAGCTCCCGCGAGTAACACGAGAACGAGACGTTGGAGATATCGATATGTTTAATCCGCGAATCGCGCAAAAGGGTCGTTGGTACCTCCGTGAAATTGGACAGGGCAAGCTTCGACAGAGTTGGGGAATGACAAAGATTGACGAGGTCTTCGGAGATGGGGTAGATACTGTCCTCTTCCTTCTCGAAGGAGAGTGTGCAATTTACAGCAGAAAACTTGAGATATTCCACTCGAGTAATGCTATACACAACCCTCAACAGCTCGCAAATACTATAGCTGATAGCCGCGAGCGCAAACTGCGATTCCTTTGGTTCATCGGGGGGACGAATGCTGAGCTCGAACTCACGCAAATAGCGGGCGATGCCCACATCCGGACAACGCAAGCTGCTCCGAAGCAGCAGGATAAAGTCCTTTAGCGCACTCTGGCATTCCCAAGTCTTAGTCGAGCTGAGATCGAGCTGGATGTGAATGTAGGAGAACAGGTGGTGATACGCGCGGTGGAGGAGAGTACGAGACGCGGATGCGCATGCCCACATTGTTTGACGGTTTGAAAACACATCGTCGTCCTCGGCCGCCCGGTCAATAATGAGGTTGTGGATTTCCTGCGGTAAGGATACTGACATTGTGGTGGTATTGGTACAGGTTGTAGTAAAACTTGAGTGTCCGTAGTTACACACCTCGAAAAGGAACTTAACCCATAAGGCAATTCCATGTTCTGGCGGGGGAATTCCGGGCCGGCCTCTGTTCTTCATGGCGAACCATTCTGTACCAAGTGGAATCACAAAACTAACAAAACTCCTCCAACACCTGAACAAATCCCCAAAACTCACAGTCACTAACAATGTCAAAAGCCTCCGACTTACGCTTGCATATCAAAACGACCACTGGGGAGCAAGGTATTCATTTTGTCACCTACCTTCATGGACATCGACTCACCCACCGCATTCGGTACTTACTAGACACTTTGTTAGGGAGGACCTCCCCAGGATACGCCACTTTAACCCAGACCTAGAAATAGAGGTAGTAAAGTGGCGAAAAGAGAAGAACGATGTCTGGAGGCCCGAGCTAGAGGTCCGGTTTGGTTCGTCTCCCTTTTCTTCATCAGCATTCATCTACTTATAATACCAGACGACGGGAAGGTCAAAGTAGTCGACATGGACGACAAACCATCCTCAAAGATCCTGAACGAAGTCATGTCCATCGTTGGCGGAGATCCCTGGAAAAGATACGTCGAAGCCGAGAAGATAGGAACGCCAATCGTCACTGACGAAACGCGGGACGACAACCTGGTGGAGAAGAATCCGATTCCTAATTTGTGGCATTTCAGGAAAGCGAATGAGGACAGGGAGAGGAAGTTTGAACTGGATAGGATGAAGCGTATGGAGAGGAGGGAGCAGAAGAAAAGAGGTGATGTGGCCAAGCGAGAGATGAAAACGGAGGAGACGCCGTCCGATACGTCTGTGTCTGAAGTACAACCCTCGGCTTTGGAAACAACACCTTCAACACCCTCCCAGGCAACAACAACAGCAGCCACGAGTTGAAGTGCTTTCCTTGGACTCCTCATCTGTCCTTGTACCTCTCGCCAATACCTCACGGGCATATTCTTGTCACTATTGTCACCTAAACTTTCATGGCGCTTCGTACATCTAAATCAAACCCTTTGCTGTGGAAATAGGTAGACACGAGTAAACTTTTCAGTTCGCATTTCGAGAATGGTAACTTTTCCTTTAGACATAATATGAAGTTGCCAGTAATATCTTGGGCAGAATTTATAATGGATGTAAGTTGAAATACCAGACAGCGGTAGAGCAAGTAAACAAAACATTAAGAAGACAGTCAAGAGGCGGGTGCAGCCTTTCAAGAAGGGGAGCTCTTCAGCTTCATGCATTCACTGCTTACGCAGTCTGATCACCAACTTGAACGCTTCCCTACGGTAAGTATCTGTCGTTACATTGACTGATGGCGACGGGTCGAAAAATGACAACAGAGCGGGTTTTTCAGTCGACGATGACCATTTTGGCCATTTCGTGTGGCGGAGAAGGCTGATTGAATCGGCTGGAGGGTTGGGGTCGTGCTTGGCTGCAAAATAAACTGATAATACAACAATGTTAGAGAAATCTGGCGTATATCTTTTGAGAATACTTACTCAAAGCGTCCGTGGCGATGAAATCTGATTGACTGCCAAAGCTAAAGAAGTAAGCAATTTCAGATCCGTGGAATACACCAAAAGCTGGAGCAGATGCATCCCTGACATATCCTGGTGATTTTTTCAGAAGTTGAAAAACCATGAATAGAAAGTATGCAGTTGTGCTTACGGTAAGAATAAGTTGGTTGAGTCTTGGAGGCTACCTCGAGGAAGAAGCGACGTGGGGCTTGTAAGAACATGTCGCCTTGTATAGCAGCGATGCGTTTGTATTGCGGGCTGGAGAATGAAGGGTAAAGAAGGTGGACAAACTTTTAAAAATGCAATACGGACGTTCTGGCATTAGCGGTTCCAGTGTTAAAGGGAGAACCCTGCGAGAGGGCATAACGATCAGACGTGATACTTTTTCACGAGCAACCGTCTACTGACCTGGGTAATGTCGTCTGGATAGGCATGCGCCAACTCCTGCATATCATTATCGGTGATGTACGAGAAATAGCTGGAGGACATGTGAGCACACAAAATTTATGTGGAACAAGAGGACACAAACTTCGTTTTCATGTATTCCAGAAATTCAGCATTGGTTCTTAAGGATCCACCTGTTAGCATACAATCTCAAAGAAAAAAAATGTCCACGCGCACGTTATGTTGAGGGTGGTAAGCGAGAACATTCTATCAAACGGAGGGTTTAAGTTACATATAATCAGTGGTCGGGAATGCAAAACTTACGTCCCCTCATCCTCGACATCTCCAGTTATGATAGGAACCTGGTTGTTTCGACTCAGTCTCACGGAAAATCTGGACACCGCAGCTTGTTACCTTGGCATACTTTCCAGCTTCAACAAGCTGCATGGGGTTACGAGGAATTAAGGTGCCATCGACCACCGGCGTCCAGGCAAGTCTGAAACTTTGGTACGACAAAAGTCCAGGGGAGGCATCAACAGCACTTTGAAGTGTTGGATAGGGGACGTATCTGAGGCATTCAAAACGATCCGATGCATTCGTACAATTCGTTGCGCTGACAAGATTATCAAAGTAAACTTGCTGCTCTGAAAAATCCGGCAGACGCATCGGAGAACCAGATTCCTGAGACTTCAAGTTAAAAAATGGGCATTGAAAGTATGAGAGAGTGGGTACCATGATGGCAGCAGAAAATAAGCCGCGTGTATTTCCCTCGTCGAAAATCAGATGAAGGCCGACCGACCAAGCACCTGCACTTTCACCCCAACTTATATAATACGAGGTCAAGAACAAAGGCGGCAGAATTCAAATAATTTCGACATGTAACCCTCTCTGGATCCCCCCCGAAAGCAGCGATATTGTTTTGAATCCATTTAAGTGCAAATCGTTCTAAAAGAGTCGGTGATTTGCCAATGAATTAACGGGTTGGTAAATCCAGACCTACGGTCGTGCATACCGACATTCGTGAGTCCCCTTTCCTTCACTTCTTTGCCACTCAGAAACCCAAATGCTACCAAATAAAGGATGAGAAGAAGATTCGTTAGGACGATTTTGCATACCGTTAACTCGATAATTAGCGGACACATAAATTAATGGCTCTCCTAATGCAAGAGACCTATCCACAATGGCGTTGCCTGGGTACATTGAAGCATCGCCGATTTCGAAGCCACCTGAGGAATCGTATGAATAATACCACGTTGCCAGAGCTGAAAGAGAAATGCTGACCTCCGAAGATGTACTAAGGGTTGACAATAATCATATTACAAACTAATTCACTCCCAGCATAGGTTCGCTTACAAGGATAACCGGGAGTTTTTCCTTCTTTGAGATATTTGCAGGTTGCATAACATTGATGAAGAAACCTATGAACCTCGTAAGCTCGGGAATGTAAGACTGCCATTTGGTTGACTCATACAATCTTCTGACATATTTCTCAAAGGAGGTGAAGAGACGTAAGGAAAATCAGAGGGGATCGGCATCCCTTGTTGAGGACACGGTGCTCCGAACTCCATTGCATTACGGATGCCGCGAAAAGGTTCTGGAGGTTCTGGAAGACCAAAGCGACGTTTACCCGTGCTGTATGATGTACGAAATTGCACGAACGGATAATATAAAACTTTAAAACTTACGGTGGTGCTGCAAAGGGCATGCCTAGGAATTCAGCAACAGTCCCGACGACTTGTCCTTGGAAAGATCCATATGAGAGAGAGAGACAATGGGACTTGTGCTTGAATTGCTGGCAGGCGACGGGCAGAACTGTGTAAGGTAAAGAGACGCAAAACCAGCCAATACAGAGGATCCGAGGCGCATCGTCGACTTCTGGACACGCGATTATATACTGGCGCTCTGTGCAGTGGGATAGGATTATTATCCGGTGGTCACTTACTCTGGTCCTGCCAGATACATTCGTTGGTCTCGAAGCCGAATGGTTATGAATGCAGCACCGAGAAAATCATCTGTGGGATTTTCGGTCAGCATGGAATATGACTATGTAAGTGATTTCTATGTTTGAAGTACCTCCGATGTAGAGCACTTGATGTGGAATACAAGTCACACTGAGAATGAGACCTCGCACGCACAACCGACTTTCATGGTGGATGGTTGAAGTACTATCCCATTTTGGTTTGCCGAAAGGCGCACTGATCAATTGATCCGGGACCCCGAAAGTCATGACTCATATATTTTACGAATTTGCCATGATTATGACACGGCTTACCTGCAAACAATAACGCAGACATCGTCCACAGATCCAAGTTTCAAGCGGATCGGATTGTAATATGTGTTAGACGCAAAAAATCATATTGTTAAGCTGTAATCTTGTCAAATAAATTCACTTGGTAGTACTGCAGCTTTCCTCAGTTGCCACACATATTCATTTTAATCCCGCTACAAAAACTCACTCAAGATCGATATTCAATTGTCTAGGTGTGGCTGATGAAGCAGGACACCCGAGGGGTAAAGGTGACCATCAAAAGGTTTAAATTGAAGTTGCCATATCCGGGCTTTGGATTGCCGAGATCAGCCAAGGTTTGATTGCAGGATCGTCTGTCAAAACAAATCGCACTTGAAGGGGACTCGGGTGTTCAAATACTGTTCAGTGTTGAGGTTCTAGACTGTCCTTACACATGGACATCGATGTAAGGCCTTCCAATGTTATTAGTGATGGATTTCAATTGGCTGACCAATCGGGCTACAACATTTGTAAGAATGTGGAGTATATAACTACCCAGGTTTCTGGGTCAATCTTCATCGCACACATTACCAGTCTTACATCAATGCCAAAGAACTTCGCTGCCACCCGTCCCGTCAACCCCAACGGCGTCGAGCCGAAAATCACTAGCGAACAGTTATGGGCTGGTTTAGGGAAGAAAGCGAGACAGCCAAAAGATTTTATCCCCAATGTTGCTTCGGTTTCCATCTTGGAGGACTCGAACGATAAGGTATGTCATAGTGCCTCCGTGCTCTGATACACTGGCTAGAGCAAAGATAATCCCTAGCTCGTGAGGGAAGTTGTCTTCCGAACCGAAGACACTGGTGAAACAAAATTGACCGAACACATCACTTTCAAAGAGCCCACAAGTGTTATCGTACGTGACTTCGAAGAACGCGATTGAACCCTAACTTATTGTCCTCTTATTCAGTTTTACGCTGTCGAAAAGCAAATTTACATCAACAACCTCATCTCATTTGACAAGGAGAATAATCTTCAGCTCACCTACTCTTTTGCTGGTGGTATACCAGGTGATGCAGAACCTGACTCAAGTGTGACTTTGGAAGAGATGAGCCAGAAAGCAGGTTTTGCGGTCGAAAAGTCGATTGGAAAGATCAGGGAGCTTGTTAAGGAAGGGTTGATTTAGGCGACAACGTATTTGTTCGTTCCCAAGTGTAGTGTTTGATATAATCTACTTGTTCTTGCAGTTCTTGAGCTTTAACTTAATTTCCGCGCCTCATGGTCAATACCTTAATGAAAAGATAATATGGAGATTCGCATACGAACATTAATTATCAAATCTTCCGTCGCTTCAAAGGGCGAGAATCTTGCTCTGCCTCATCCCCATTTTTCAAGCCCTTCATCTTCCTCGTTTGCAACTTCCCCAAATCCTGCTTCGCAATATGCAATCTCCCTCTCAAATCTCCCATTTCGTCTACCTCCATATTTTTTACCTTCTTTCCTAATCCTTTCTCTACCTCTGTCTTCTTTAGCTTTGGCCTTTTCAGTGAATGCTTCAGAATTTCTGGTTGTGCAGTAAGATGTCGTCGCATTGTAAAATCAAGAGAAGGGCCCATTTGGGCAAGTTCAATACGCGGAACACGGGTGCCGGAAGCGAGGAGTTTGAGAGTATAGGTCCGGATATGGATTTTCGGTAGTGTCGAAGAATCGTCTTCTGAGGAAGTCGTAGTATTGAGGGAGGGAGGAGTGGGTGCGCAGGTGACACTAATTACATGCTGAATGCCTGGGAGACATATTGATTCTATTTCTTCGCCGTTGAAGAAGGAAATCAGAATCGACTTTAGCTGGATGAAACGTGGGTGGGTGTCAAAAAGTTCCGATGCGAAGTGAATGAGGGGTTTGTGGCCCGGAGTAGATTTGGGGGTCTTAAAAGTAGTTTAAATGATTATAATAGAATCGTATAAAGAAGGTGATTACCTTGAACTCGCTCATACTGACCCAGCTGTCTACGCCAACTTCCAACATATCCAAGATCCTCCCGTCATACATCCGTACAAAAGTCAGCCCGTGAGGTCTCTTTTTTGTAGTTTGGCCAATGACAAACAACGATGCATCATTTTTGGATGCCCAGAATTCGAGGGATGCAGTTGAATTTGAGTCGGGGTCAAACGGGCGTATGTCGTTCTTCTTGTTAAATGAGATAGTATGAGGCCGCTTGAGAGAGATCTGCACGTTTTATGAGTCGAAAAAATAGTATGATAATGGAAGTTGTTACCAAATCTTTCATCACTCCGTTCAGGACTTCACCAGTGTGCGTGCCTTTGACGAAAAGAGCGGTTCGAGCATCCTCAATCTCTTTGGGTTGACGGGCATCGAGGGCTCTTTTAGACCGTGCGTTTTTAGGTTTACTGATGAAATGTAAGTTTTCCTTGCTCGCGAGAAAGGGAGGCAGACCTACATAATACGCAACATTTGCCTGGCGAAAGATACTTCATGAAAAGTCAAAAAAGAAAATTGAGGGCGGTCCGGATCGGCCCGGGTGTGCCAAACACATGATTCTAATTATTGACACTTGCCACGTCTTTCAGGTTTCTCATTCCAAACCGACGCATCGTCCAGAATGGCAGCAGCACGCGCAGAGGCACGTAAGAAAGCCATACTTGCGAGAGGAACAGACAGGCTTGCCAAACTTACTACCTCAGCACGCGGTGACGATGGAACAGTCTTTGGTAAGTGGATGCATTTTATGTTTCGCGGTCAATCGTAGAGTCCCAAAGGAACCTTTAGATCCACTTCCTCATGCCTCGGCCCCAAGCACTCAGAATTTTTTGGGAGAGGACAGTGGTGTTATGCCGACACCCCAGGGTCCATTTATTAAGGGCACCACTCGTCCAGCTCAGACGACCTCAATGACCACAGCAACAAGCAACGGTTCGCCCTCTTCTGTGGCTGGAGGTTCTAGTTTTTTCGACGCACTCTCTGATTCAAGTACAATGGCGAGCTCACCCAACAACCCGTCCGCATGGCTGCCTGAACAACAACAACAATTCATGCGGGCCCTTCTACACACCTCTTCAGGCGCAGCAGCGGGGGGTAATGCCTCTCTTCCTGGACTGTCTTCCCCTATAGGTGACCCCACGAGTTTGGTGGACCCCTCCGCTCCCCCGATCGATAACCCTTTCGCTGCATTGATGGGACTGCCTGGTGCGGGATTTGGTGCCGGTGGTGGGATTGGTGCATTTCCACCCGGAATGAAATTTCCTAATGCAATGCAGCCACCCCACATTCAAGAACAAAAGCCGAAGACGGCATTGCAAAAAGTTCTCCCTCTTTTACACCTGGCTGCCGTTTGGTGTCTCCTGGCATATTTTGTTCTTTCAGCTGAACCAAAAGCCTATGCTCAAGCTCATGCGTCCGTAATGGGTGCTGGGAGTGCTGAGGATGGTTCACTGAAATGGGGTGCTGCCTTTTTGTGGAGGCGGTGGGGCGAGTTGGGTAACGGGCCCACACTCAGAAATGGTTTAAAAACCTTTAGAGTGCAGGTTGCGGTGGGTGTAATTCCGTTTTTCACCATTCATATCATTGACGTGTTGTGTCCCAGCCTTTCTTTTGGGCATTCACCACGCTCGAAATCATCTTGCACTCATTGCGTTTCTTTGCTGGTTTCGTATGTTGTCTCATCTTTTCTACTTTATCCACTCTGAATCAACGCTTTTCTAGGATACTGTACAACCACCTTCACTAATCGCACTTGCTCTGCCACATCTCCCACCACCCTTCCCATCGATAATCATAAACTCTCTAAAATACCTGCAGATGGGATCACTATTCTTAGACGACCTGTCAGGCATAGTCGTCGGCATTGGCTTTATTATTTATTTTTCTGGTTGGCTCGCTGGGTCCAATGCATGAGGCTTGTATACTATACTATTCATCACTTGCATGAAATGACTTTCTTAATTTACACCTCATGATAATGTAACCTGATGTATCAACATGTTCATAAAAACCTCTCTAGGCCAAAGCCCCGCGCAGTTCGACTTGTCTTATTGCACAGAATGCTTCAAGTTTCTTGCAAGTTTCCAACAAGTTTCTCGTCTAAGGCAAGTTCTCACAACTGTACCAAACAACACCAAACTTTAGCGCGGTGACAGCGAGCCAAGAGAGCTGCCGGGCGACCAGGATGTCTGCACCACTACCGGAGGAGGGTAAACTCCTTAGCGAGGCCCTGAACACAGTCAAGATACAGGTTCAACAGATGAAGCGACATCTCGTCAGTTCCTTTCTCTTTCAATAACTTGCACTTAGCAATTGATAACACAGGAATTGGATCAACTCATGGACGCATTGAAGAGCGCTAGTTTGATGCTGGCTGAGCTGCGCACGTCTTCGTTGTCGCCGAAGCAATACTATGAACTTTGTCCGTATTCTTCTCTGTCGTCACCTTTTGTTGTGTGCTTATAGGAAGTTTATCTGTTTAGACATGGCCGTCTTCGACGCTCTTAGATACCTGTCAAACTATCTCTATGAGGCCCATACGCAGTCGCGACACCACTTGGCAGACTTGTACGAATTAGTGCAATATGCAGGCAACATTGTTCCTCGGTTGTATCTCATGATTACGGTCGGTTCAGTTTACATGTCCATTCCTGAGGCACCGGTAAAGGAGATAATGAAAGATATGATGGAAATGTCGCGAGGTGTCCTCCATCCAATTCGCGGTTTGTTCCTTAGACATTACCTCAGTGGGCAAACGAGGGATCACCTACCAGTCAAATTGGATGTAGGGTACGCACTTTGATTCTACTTTCAATGGAGTTGATCCTGGATCTTATCATCAGTCCCGCTGGAAACTTACAAGATTCCATCAACTTTGTTTTAACCAATTTCATCGAGATGAATAAACTCTGGGT
>Ga0307517_10006613_pt1 | contig 17088 bp, 15 predicted proteins | sample 23_EM_MG_FD_194515 | JGI IMG/M metagenome (GOLD analysis project Ga0307517, IMG submission 194515) | Populus trichocarpa ectomycorrhiza microbial communities from riparian zone in the Pacific Northwest, United States - 23_EM | ecosystem: Host-associated > Plants > Roots > Unclassified | place...
TCTCACAAGCATCAGATCAAACTGGTGTAGGCCATGGTTCACTCCAGACGGCCACGAAGTCTGGTGTCGCCTCTTCAGTGGAGTGCAGGGATGGGCGATCGTAAAGGATAACAAATCCAACTCTCTCGAGATGGAGCCTCTGGGAGCAGCTCGGCGTCCCCAAGGGGGATGTCCCTGGACACCCACTTGTGGTCACAAAATTACGGACGATGGATGGATATTCAATTCCAGTGGGAAGCGGCTTTTATGGTTGCCTCCTCACTGGCGGCCATATGAAGATGATAGGATGTGGAGTGGACGGTTTATCGCATTTTTGCATGATGAACTCCTGGAGCCTGTCATTATTGAGGTCCTAGAGTGACCGGCAATTTCCATTTCCCTCCCTCTCTCACAACTCTCCTCCCGCCTCCGTTACGGTTTGTTTGAACCTTAGACATTAGCATAATAACTATGTACTCTTCACGATCTCACTTAGCATTTGTCCTTCCGCTCGTGTATTAGAGACGAAGACGTTCTATACGTTGCGTAGGTTTGGTCTGGTTCCTTGCCGCCGTATAATAATGAGACGCAGCAGGGGGACGCCGCCGTGGTGAATGCATTCCACGAAAGACCATACGTTGGGTCACAGTTCGTGCGGGATGCACAGTTTTTGACGGTCCTCATTCACACTCGTCAAACATGGTACCGATTGTGAAGCCCGACGCACATAGCCATTCGTTAATTTGAGCACCCTGCTCGACCGAGTTTGGGAAATAACGTTCGCGATATATATAACCTGGGATAGCCTATAGAGAACTATATAAGACAATGAAGTACGAAATATTAAGGCCTGAGACGTGAGGCCCGAATGTCCGAAAAAAGCGTGGTGTTACGACAACAGTTGCTTCTACCCCGGGTGCTCCGCATCTAGTGGCGGCGACCACCAAGGAAGGTCTTCGTGAACAGTTTGAGGTACTATCCCATTAACCCCCAAATCTCCAACCGTCCATCGAATCCCCCACACACCTTGTCCTTGGGGATAAAACCTGCATGCGATCGTCCAACTCCAGGCGCTACGAGGTCCGTAACATCACACGTCCAATATGGAGTGGATCCACGGAACTGGCGCTCACGGAGACAACGGGGGCCTGTGAGTCGATTGAGGGAGATGGAAGACGGTGTCAATTTCGACTTGGGATAGCGCCATGGATGGTAGTCAATGGCGATGTACCGTCTACGCCGGAGGCCGATTCGCGGGGCCTTTCTTGCAGAAACGCCTTTATACGAGGTCATTTGACGGAGACACGAGCGCAAGCCTCGGAACTCACCACACGGTAGGGCCAGACTCTAAGACCACTCAGCGACCGCGTCGGCGGACCAAGCCTCCCCAGTACCCCAATCTTATCCTCGTCTATCGCCACCTCCTTCTCCGCTTCCCTCAGCGCGACGTGCAGGATCGATTCATCGGTCGGGTTGGCCTTTCCGCCTGAGAAAGTCGACCATCTTGAGTGAAGGGCGATAGAAAGAACAGAGAGACACGCACCCGACTTCTCCGGAATGTGTCCGTACCATCCCCTCACTTCAAGCGGCAAGCAGAAATTCTCGCTGAGGTTGCAGAGCGGGGTTATGACTTCTGCGTGAGTTTTTGGGGGACTGGTGGAGTATTTCGCAGCGTATGCTGCCGACAACGCGCTACTTCAGGATCATCTGGTGAATAGAGAGGTCGAGGAGACGATGGAGGCATTTGGGTTGAGTATCAACAGTCGAGACATTTCTGAGCGGGAGTATCGTCCTCTACCGATGGGTTTGTCATGGGTGGGGGTGGTGATCGACTCCAGTTCCTTGACCGTTTCCTCCCGTTCCTGTATCTGGCAGTCACCCTTGAGCTTGAAGCTTGAAGCTTGACCTGACCACCCCGACCGTTCTGTGGTTCGGCATAGTTTCATCGGGGTTTATCCTTGTATCCCCAGGAAATGGCCCCGGGGGATAGTAGATACTTGCATGTAACACGAAAGGCACATTTCCGCGCGAGAAGACACCGACCGAAGTAGGCCTAAACTAGCGTCGACTTGATCCAGGTTGACCAACGACCAACAAGACAACCGCCCCGATGCGACCCGCCGCCGAGGCTCCCGTGCTACGACACCTCAAAAGCCCGAAAGAGTCTCCTAGATACGAACGAAATCTGCGGGTTGACAACCCCTAATCGATAGGCCCGGAACCTTCGCATAAAGATCATTTGACGATTCCGTATGAACTTGTTTTTACACCAAAGACGGTTGATCGGCGCTGTCGCCACGCCAATAGGCAGAAGGGTGGCCTCTGCGTTGTGGGTCCACACCCTTGGTCTCACCTTTGCCCCAAGACACAGATGGATCACTTCTTCAACACAAAGCGTAAGAAATCACCAGGGCCTCCCCAGCAACCGGGGGCATCTACCAACACCGGTGCTGGGCCTGGATTCCAAGCAGAGATGGACATCGACCCAAAATGTGGGTGGAATTATTCGTATCAGGATCACGAAGTAGATTAAGTTGATTTGACTACGATGCTAGGCGAGAGGGACAGCGAGGGTCCACGGATCGTATCTCAAGACAAGAGCGGTGGAGGCCAAGACCTTCCCACACCGGGTGCTTCTACATCTGGCGTTGTCGATGCTGGCATTGGAGGCGGGAACGATCCCATGAGTGGGTGCTTCCGATCCCTGTCATTCGGGCCGATCTTTACATCCCCGTTCTTCTCCCCACTAGACGAGGACATTGGTGACACCGGAGGGGGAGAAAGCGATTCAGCAGAGGTATCGAGAGGTACGTGTCGATGCCATTATTGCGTTGGCTTCCCTTTAACGTATACAAGCTGCGAAGAGAGCTCGGAGGGGCACAGTGCTCGGGGGTGCCGCCATTCCCGTCGACGCCGCAAAAGAAGCCATAGATGGATTCGGACCTCTCAAAGCCGTTCTAGGGGCCATTTCCGCCGTTTATGCTAATTACGAGGTTCGCTTACAACCCTACTTATGTTCAAAACCCTTCTTTGACGAACCAATCCACAGGAATCCGTCGCAATCGGGAACAAGATTGAAGATCTCCTGTCACGGCTAGTCTCACTGGAAGCGCAATTTGCAACATGTCCCGGTGACGGTAATGTGGCAGAGCAGAGGCGCCGGAGAGAACTGATACGGTATGCAATTTTCCCTCTTGAGATTCGGTTCTGAGTTTCCTCCAGCGAGCTCGACGCCATCGAGGGACAGTTGCGGTTATTGTATAAGAGGCCATTGCTACAGCGACCGGCTGACCATGTTCAAGACGATGAAGATGTGTTCAGGCTTCTTGAGGACCTACAAGAGGCCATCTCCGGTTACCAGGTTCGTCGATGACCTTGACGCCCTTCTTGATGCTGATAGGGACAACAGAGGGTGCAACAAACGGCGATCCACGAACATGACTGCGGGCTGATAGTGAGTGTTTCCCTTCTGCATCCGAGTAAATGAAATAACCCCTCGGTAGGACCCAGGTCAGAATGTCCTCCGCTTTTGATAAAGCACTTCTGACACGAACCCCGAACAGCTGATGCAGCTGTCCTCAACAATTTCCGTTGCGCACAGGCAGCCGAGTATCGGCATGGTGGCCGTGAAGACTGCCTCAAGGGAACTCGCAGAACTATTCTGGACGGGATTGGACATTGGACACAGGACTTTGACAAGCCCCCCGTCTACTGGTTGAATGGGTTGGCCGGAACGGGGAAGAGCACCATTGTCCAAACCGTCGCGGAGCGGGTGTTCGCAGACGGACGGCTTGGTGCCTCATTCTTCTGCTCGCGAGACTTCGAGGACCGGAGCAACCTCCATTTCATATTCCCTACTCTCGCCGTCCAGCTCGCACGAAAGTACAACGGGTTTCGTTCGATTTTTGTCCCACTGGTGTGGTCAGATCCAGGAATCATCCACGAGTCCTTGTACGGCCAGATGGAGAAGCTAATTGTCCAGCCCCTCGTGAAATCTGGTATTTCGACCGTGATGGTCATCGATGCCCTAGATGAGTGCAAAGATGACGAACCCGCTTCGGCGATCCTGACTGTTCTTGGGCGATTGGTATTCAAAATCCCCAAGGTCAAGTTCTTCGTCACCGGTCGCCCGGAGCCACGGATTCGAGCAGGCTTCCGCCTCCCGCTGTTGGCCAGAGCAACAAACGTGTTCATCCTCCACGAGGTCGAGTCAAGTCGGGTTAACAGCGACATACGGCTTTTCTTCATTCACAAGTTCTTGGAGCTCAAGGACTATCACCTGGGACTGGATGACTGGCCGACCAAAGAACAGTTGGACCTGCTCTGCGAACGGGCGGCGGGGTTGTTTGTCTACGCTATGGCAACTGTCAGGTTCATCGGCAGGCAGAACAGCAACCCCAGAAGACGACTGGACCTTCTTCTACAGTCACCCGAGAACACCGCTTATGAAGGGAAAACCGAGTTCAAGCCAAATACGACGCTCGACCTGCTCTACCTATCAATTCTCCATGAGGCTTTCCGCAGCGACGAGCCAGAGGATGACCCCAAGGTCCGCTCTGTGCTTGGTGCTGTGGTCCTGGCCGCAAATCCCCTTTCTCCGTCCACGATCGCCACACTCCTGGGCCTTGATACCGGAGACATATTCCCTCTACTATCATCGGTCCACTCGCTTCTTACTCTTCGGCAGGATGCCAATCATCCTGTCCGACCCTTCCATAAATCATTTCCCGACTTTCTCGTTGATCCGACCCGGTGCGTCAACCCGAGGTTTCACCTCCCTCCTCCTGATCACCATTCGGAACTCGTAATTGGCTGTCTCGAGCTAATGAACCGAAGGCTGAAGAAGAATATGCTCGGATTCCCAGATGGCTCCACGAATGATGAGGCTGATGGCTTGTGGAAGAGGGCTGAGGGAGATATCGACCACGGTTTACGATATGCATGCGAATCGTGGCATAAGCACCTCATCGATGCGAACACAACGCCTACTCACATGGTCAAAATCACCTCCATCTTACACCAGTTCCTGGAGCAAAAGTTTGTATTCTGGCTCGAGGTACTTAGCATCCTTGGTACCATGAGGAATGCGGTTGACGCATTAGAGGTGGCTAGAAGGTGGCTCAAGGTGTGTCGATACTACGCTCAATATATTCACTCGACCCACTCATATTGAGTCCAGGGATCACCAACTCTTAACCTCGTCCATGACTACTCTCGATTTGTCACCGGATTTTTCGAGGTCATCAGCACGTCCGCTGCACATATCTATCACTCGGCCCTTCCCCTTTCCCCCCGGACGTCGATCGTGCGGAGACTGTACGAGCCATATGCTGATCCCTTGACGAGGATTGTCCAAGGGGTCCCGATATCATGGGATCCGGCTATCGTGACCATGAAATATGGTCATGGGGATCGGGGCGTCGTATGGTCACCGTGCAGTAGGCTCATCGCGATTGGCGACATCGGCGTGTTCGGTGCAAAAATACAAATATTGGATGCAGCAACCCTCGGACAAGTCAAATCCCTTATGCCGCAGGAGGGCTACACTCTATCGTTCACTTTCTCCGCTGGAGGTAGTTTGTTAACACGACTCAGTGGGATGCCGACAGAGATTATTAGTTGGGACCTCCAGACAGGTGTTCCAGTCAGTACCATCTCCCCAGAGAAGGTGGGAAGGGAGCGAGACTGCCAGGGGGGCTCTGCGTATCACGAAGAGCAGGAGAAAAATACCCAACTGGCTGTCTCGGTCACTTATTCTGGATGCGAAACAATGTTTGGAGTTTTGTTCAGGTGTTCCAAGCGTCACGACGTTGCCAACATCATCACCTATGATGCTCTCTCCAGTACATCTCTAGGTGATTATCCGATCGAAAGGCCGTTCGTAGACATGATCTGGACACACGACAAATCCATTCGATTCGCCACTTTTCGGCCAGGGTCCATCACCGTACGGGAAGTCGGATTCGTCTCGGCGGAACACCCAGCCACGGAGGGCGAGTCTCTGCCCACTCCGAATAATTTTGATCCCTCGAATACATTCCTCTTCCTTCCCACCATCTCCCGGCTCGCTTTTGTCTCCGAAAATGCTATCTTCGTGTGGGACACCCAACATTCAAAACTCCTCCTGAGTCCTATGGGCATCGAGCAGCCCACTGAGATGACCTTCTCCTCTGATGGACGCTTCTTTGCATGTGCAACTCATGGTCCAGAAATTTACCTCTGGAAGGATTCACCCGCCGGCTATACCTTTTATCAAAAAATCACGTCCAGCATCAGAGGTCGCCACCCACTTCTCTCCCCAGATGGACGATCAATCCTTGCGTTCGGTAGTGTGGCCTTTCAGTTATGGCGTACAACGGATCCAACCATCCCCCTCCGCAGTATCCCAGCTCAGGATATTCAGAACGCCGAACCTTTCGTTCTCGGGTTTTCACCGGACGAATCATTGGTAGCGGCTGCACGACTGGACAAAAACACAGCCACAGTTCTTGACCTCAGGTCCGGCGTCCCACGGTTGACAATCAATGCGGGTATAGGAATTCGTGGTCTGAGGGTAGCTGGGAACACTGTTGTCGTCGTCGGTGATGGCAAGGTCGTCACTTGGAACTTGCCTCAAAGGGACCATGCTCTCGATGTCACAGTAAACATTAATGATAGTATTCGGGCGACAATCCTCAGTCCATTGTCACGGTCCACCTCATTACCCTCCACCTCAATCTCCTCAGATCTCCGCCGTATCGCCGTTGCAGGACATACAGGCCTGAGTATCTACGATGTGACCACTGGGAAATATCTCGTGGGCGCCTCAGTACCAGTGGCCATGCCGTGGTTCACTCCAGACGGGCGCGGAGTCTGGTCTCATAATTCCCACGGCAGGCTAGTAGGATGGGAGATTGTAGGGGATAGCGAATCCAACTCCCTCAAGATGGAGTCTTTGAGACCAAATTGGTATCCACAGAGCGAGTGTCCCTGGACACCTCCGCGTGGCCACAATATTACGGAAGATGGATGGATGCTCGATTCCAATGGGAAGCGGCTCTTATGGTTGCCTCCTCACTGGCGGTCGGAGGAAAAAAGTAGGATGTGGAGTGGGCGGTTTCTCGCATTTTTGCATCATGAACTCCCGGAGCCCGTAATTCTTGAGGTGCTAGAGTGACCGGCGATCTGTGTTTCCCTTCACCTCACGACTTTCTCCTCGCCCTCCGCTATGCGCTACATCTCGCTTGAGGCTTAGAGTGTAGCATAGTAGTAATCATGTATTCTTCACGATCTCACTTAGTATTTATCCTTCGACTCATGTATTAGAGACCGAGACGTTCTATATGTTACGTATGTTCGGTCTAGTTCCTTGCTGCCATATAATAACGAAACGCAGCAGGGGGATGTCGCTGTGGTGAATGCATCTACGAAAGACCATACCTTAGGCCACCGTTCGTGTGGGATGCATGGTTTTTGACGGCCCTCATTCACATCACTTGTAAAACATGGTACCGATTGTGAAGCCCGACGTACATAGCCATTCGTTAATTTTAGCACCCTGCTTGACCGAGTCTGGGAAATAGCGTTCACAACATATACAACCTGGATAGCCTATAGAGAACTATATAAGACAAGGAAGTACGAAATATTAAGGTCTGAGACCCGAGGTCCGGTCGAATTTCCGGAAAAAGCGTGGTGTCACAACAACGGTTGCTTCTACTCCGGGTGGCCCGCACCTAGTGGCGGCGATCGCCAAGGAAGATCTTCGTGAACAGTTTGAGGTACTATCCCATTAACCCCAGATCTCCAACCGTCCATCGAATCCCCCCCACACACCTCGTCCTTGGGGATAGAACCTGCATGCGATCGTCCAACTCCAGGCGCTACGGGGTCCGTAACATCACACGTCCATTATGGAGTGGATCCACGGAACTGGCGTTCACGGAGACAACGGGGGCCTGTGAGTCGATTGAGAGGGAGATGGAAGACGGTGACAACTTCGACTTGAGATAGCGCCATGGATGGGAGTCAATGACGATGTATCGTCTACATCGGAGGCCGATTCGTGGGGCCTTTCTTGCAGAAATGCCTTTATACGAGGTCATTTGACAGAGACGCGAACGCAAGCCTCGGAACTCACCACACGGTAGGGCCAGACTCAAAGACCACTCAGCGACCGCGTTGCCGGACCAAGCCTTCTCAGCACCTCAATCTTATCCTCGTCTATCGCCACCTCCTTCGCTTCCCTCAGCGCAGCGTGCAAAATCGATTCATCGGTCGGGTCGACCTTTCTGCCTGGGAAGGCCGACCATCTTAGGTGAAGGGCGATAGAAAAAATAGAAAAACACGCACCCGACTTCTCCGGAATGTCTCCACACCTTCCCCTTCACTTCACTTCAAGCAGCAAGCCAGAATTGTCGTTGAGGAAGTTGCAGAGCGGGGTTATGACTGCCGCGTGAGTTTCGGGGGGACTGATGGATCATTCCGTAGTGTATGCTGCCGACAACGCATTCCTTGGGGATCTTCTAGTGAATAGAGAGGTCGAGGAGACGGTGGAGGAGTTTGGGTTGAGTATCGACAGCTCTGCCGACGGGTTTGTCGTGCGTGGTGGTGGTGATCGACTCGGTTCCTTGACCGTTTCCTCCCGCTCCTGCATCTCGCGGTCACCCTTGGGCTTGAGGCTTGAAGCTTGAAGCTTAGAGCTTGACCTGGCCACCCCGACCGTTCTGTGGTTCAGCGTGGCTTCATCTAGTTTGTATCTCCGGGAAATGGCCCCGGGGGGGATAGTAGAAACTTAAATGTAACACCACTCGTCACTGCCCCAAACACGATAGGCACATTTCCGCGCGAGAGGACGTCAACCGAAGTGGGCTTGAACGAGTGTCGGCTTGATCCAGGTTGACCAACGACCAACAAGGCAACCGCCCCGATGCAACCCGCCGCCGGGGCTCCCGTCCTACGACACCTCAAAAGCCCGAGAGAGTCTCCTAGATACATTCACTGGGTCCACCGGCAAGGGCGCCCTGAACAAAATCTGTGGGTTGACAGCCCCTAATCGATAGGCCCGGAACCTTCGCACGAAGACGATTCCGTATGAATTTGTTTGTACACCAAAAACGGTTGATGGGCGTGTCGCCACGCAAATGGACAGAGGGTTGTGGGTCCACCCCTTTGGTCTCATCTTCGCCCCGAGAACACAGATGTGTCTCTTCTTCAACAAAAAGCACAAGAAATCACCCAAGCCTCCGCAGCAACCGGGGGCCTCTACCAACACCGTTGCTAGGCCTGGATTCCGAGCAGAGGTGGACACCGACCCAAAAGGTGGGCGGAATTAATCTTATCAAGATCTGGGAGTAGATCAAGTTGATTTGACTACGATACTAGGCAAGAGGGACAGCAGGGGTCCACGGATCGTATCTCAGGACAAGAGTGGTGGAGGCCAAGACCTTCCCGCACCGGAAGCTTCCACATCTGGCGTTGTCGATGTTGGCATTGGATGCGAAAACGATCCCACGAGCGAGTGCTTCCGATCCTTGTCATTCGAACCGATCTTTACATTCCCGTTCTTCTCCCCACTAGACGAGGACATTGGTGACACCGGAGGGGGAGAAAGCGATTCAGCAGAGGTATCGAGAGGTACGTGTCGATGCCATTATTGCGTTGGCTTCCCTTTAACGTATACAAGCTGCGAAGAGAGCTCGGAGGGGCACAGTGCTCGGGGGTGCCGCCATTCCCGTCGACACCGCAAGAGAAGCCATAGATGGATTCGGACCTCTCAAAGCCGTTTTAGGGGCCATTTCCGCCGTCTATGTTAATTCCGAAGTTCGCTTACGGCCCTGCTTATGTTCAAAACCCTTCTTTGACGAACCAATCCGCAGGAATTCGTCGCAATCGGGAACAAGATTGAAGTCCTCCTCTCACATCTAGCAGCGCTGGGGGCGCGTTTTGCAACATGTCCCGGTGACGGTAACGTGGCAGAGCAGAGGCGCCGGAGAGAACTGATACGGTATGCCATTTTCCCTCTTGAGACGCGGTTCTGAGATCCCTTCAGTAAGCTCGAGGCCATCGAGGGACAGTTGCGGTTATTGTATGGGCGGCCATTGCTGCAGCGACCTGCTGACCACGTTCAAGACGACGAAGATGTGTTCAGACTTCTCGAAGATCTACGGGAGGCTATCTCCGACTACCAGGTCTGTTCATACACTTAACACCGTTCTCAACACTGATAAGGACACCAGGCGGTGGAACAGATAGCGATCTATAGGCAACAATGCAAGATGATCGTGAGTGTTTCATTTCGTATCAAAGCAGTTGTAATAACCTTTCAACAGAGTACAGGTCAGAACAACGCCCATCTTCGGTGGCCGGTGCCTGACGTGAACTTCTGACAGCTGAAGCGACTGTCCTCAACAACTTCCGCTGTGCCCAGGAGGCCGAGTACCGGCACGGCGGCCGGAAAGGTTGTCTCAAGGGGACTCGCAGAGCTGTTCTGGATCAGATCGAGTTCTGGACAAGGAACTTCGACAAGCCCCCCGTCTACTGGTTGAATGGTCTGGCCGGAACAGGGAAGAGCACCATCGCCCAGAGCATCGCGGAGAGGGTGTTCGCGGACGGACAGCTCGGGGCCTCATTCTTCTGCTCGCGAGACTTCGAGGACCGGAGCAACCTCCATTTCATATTCCCCACTCTCGCCGTCCAGCTCGCGCGCAAGTATCCCGACTTCAGATCGATCCTCATCCCGCTAGCACAGTCGGATCCAGGAGTCGCCTACGAGTCCCTGTATCACCAAATGGACAAGCTGATCGTAGAACCCCTCAGGGAGTGCGGCATCTCGACTGTGATCATCATCGACGCCTTGGACGAGTGCAAAGATGACAAACCCGCTTCGGCGATCCTGTCGGTCCTTGGACAGTTCGTATCTGAGATCCCCAAGGTCAAGTTCTTCCTCACTGGTCGTCCGGAGTCACGCATTTGGGAAGGCTTCCATCTTCTGCGGTTGGCAAAGGCGGCGGACATTCTTGTCCTCCACGAAGTCGAACCGGACCTCGTCAACAACGACATTCGGTGGTTCCTCAAACACAGTTTCTTGGAAATCGCGAACTATCGGAGTGGGCTAGATGGTTGGCCGACGGAAAAGCAGCTGGACCTCCTTTGTGAGCGGGCAGGGGGGTTGTTCGTCTATGCCGCGGCAACCGCCAAGTTCATCGACAACCGGAATGATAACCCCAGGAAGCGGCTGGACTTCCTTCTTCAGTCACCCGAGAGCAGCACCCACGAAGGGAAAGCAAAGCTGAAGACGAACACGACGCTCGATTCGCTCTACATCTCAATTCTTCAGGACGCTTTCGGTGACGATGACCAGCGGACTGACCCCAGGATCCGTTCTGTCCTTGGCGCCGTGATCCTTGCTGCAAATCCTCTTCTTCCATCCACCATCGCCGCGTTCCTGGGCCTTGACACGGAGGATGTCTTCCCCGTTCTTTCATCATTTCACTCCCTCCTTGTCCTTCACCAGGACGCCAACCACCTCGTTCGGCCCTTCCATAAATCCTTCCCTGACTTTCTTGTCGATCCGGACCGGTGCATCAACCCGAGGTTTCGCATCTCTCCTCCTGATCACCATTCAGAACTTGCGATAGGCTGCTTGGAGCTAATGAATCGAATGTTGAAGAAGAATATGTTTGGATTCCCAGATGGTTCCACGAACGATGAGGCCGACAGCTTGCGGAAGAGGGCCGAGGGAAATATCGACCACGGTCTACGATATGCGTGCGAGTCGTGGCATACGCACCTCATCGATGCGAACAAAACGCCTACCTACACAGTCAAAATCACCTCCGTCTTACACCAGTTCCTGGAACAAAAGTTTGTATTCTGGCTGGAGGTACTTAGCATCCTTGGCACCGTAAGGAATGCGATTGACGCATTAGAGGTGGCCAGAAAGTGGCTGGAGGTGTGTCGAGACTGTATGCTTGACGAATTTCCTGAATTTGCTCATACTGGATCCAGGGATCATCGACTCTTGACCTCGTCAATGACTGCTTTCGGTTTGTCGCCAGCTTTTTCGAGGTCATCGGCATATCCGCTGCACACATCTATCACTCGGCCCTCCCCCTATCCCCCCGGACGTCGATCGTGCGGAGACTGTACGAGCCATATGCCGATCCCTTGATGAAGATTGTTCAAGGGGTTCCGATGTCGTGGAATCCGGCTATCACGGCCGTGAAATTTTCTCACGAAATCTGGCACGTCGTGTGGTCACCGTGCAGTAGGTTCATCGCGATCGACTGCGGGACGGAGACACAAATATTGGATGCAACAACTCTCGGACGAGTCAAATCCCTCGCACAGCAGAGGTTTTGGAGTCATTTGCTCACCTTTTCTGGTGAAAGTCGCTTGTTAACACGACTTGATAAACACCCGGAAGAGTTTATCAGTTGGGACCTTCAGACGGGTGTTCCAGCCAGTGTCATCTCCTCAGATGAGGTGGAAAGGGGGCGGCGCTACCCGGGGGATTACCAAGAGCAGAGGGTTAATACCCAAGAGGCAATCTCAATCACTTACTCTGGATGTGGAACGATGTTTGGAGTCTTGTTCAAGCGTTGCAACGTTGCCGTCATCATTACCTACAATGTTCTCTCCAGCACATCTATGGGTTATTATCCAGTCGAAAGGCTGGTCGTAGATGTGATCTGGACACACGACAAATCCATTCGATTCGCTACTTTTGGGTCAGGGTCCATCACGATATGGGAAGTTGGATTTGTCTTGGAACACCCGGCCACGGTGGTCGAGTCCCTGCCTACCCCGAACAACTTTGATCCCTTTGATCAATTCTCCTGGGATCCCCAAAGACAATTCCTCTTCCTTCCCACATGCTCCCGGCTTGCCTTCATCGAGTGTAGGAGTGTCTTCGTATGGGACGCCCGACATTCAAAACTCCTCTTGAGTTGCGGAGACATTGAGTATCCCGACGACGATAAGATGACCTTCTCCTCTGATGGGCGCTTCTTTGCATGTGGAAATTCCAGCCCAGTAATCTACCTCTGGAAGGACTCCCCCGCTGGCTATACCTTTCACCAGAGGCTTGTGTCCAGCATCTGTTCTCCCCATCCACTTCTCTCCCCAGATGGACAATCGATTATCGCGTTCCTCAATTGGGACCTTCAGTTATGGCGTACAACAGATCCAACCTCCCCCCTCTTCAATGGCCCAGCTTGGGATCATCAGAGCACTGAGGATTTTGTTCTCGAGTTTTCACCGGATCAATCACTGGCAACAGCTGCGCGGTTGGGGGACAACACAGCCACAGTTCTCGACCTCAGGTCTGGTGTCCCACGGTTGATGGTTGATGTGGGTGTGAAGATTTATGGTCTGAGGGTAGATGAGTGCATTGTTGTTGTCGTTGGTGAGGGTAAGATCGTCACTTGGAACTTGCCTCAAAGGGACCATGCTCTCAACACCACCATGAACATTAATGATAGCATTCGGACAACAATCTTTGATCATTTGTCACACAAGTTCCACCCATCACCTTCCGCCTCAATATCTCCAGATTTCAACTACATCGCCATTAAAGGGTATGGGGAGGAGAGTCAGTGCTTGCATATATACGACATGACCACTGGGAGGTATCTCACAAGCATTGACGCACACTGGTGTCAGGTGTGGTTCAGTCCAGACGGACGTGAACTCTGGTCTCCCTCCGCACGTGAACCGGGGGGGTGGGCGATCGTAAAGGATAGCGAATCCAACTTCCTCAAGATGGAGTCTCTGGGACCAACTAGGTGCCCACCAGGAGAATATCCCTGGACGCCCCCCCATGGTTACGAAATTACGAATGACGGATGGGTATCCAACCCCAATGGGAAGCGGCTCTTATGGCTGCCTCCTCACTGGCGGTCGAATGAGTTTTACAGGATGTGTAGTGGGCGGTTTCTCGCATTTTTGCGTGGTGAACTCCTAGAGCCTGTAATTCTGGAGGTACTAGAGTGACCGGCAATTTGTATTTCCCTTCCCCTCACGACTTTCTTTTTGCCCTCCGCTATGCACTACATCTCGTTTGAGTTTTAGACGATAGTATAGTAGCAATTGTGTATTCTTCACGATATCACTTGGTGTTTACGTTTATCCTTCAACCCATGTATTACCGAGATGCTCTATATGTTGTGTACGTTTGATCTGATTCCTGGTCGCTGTATAATAACGACATGCGGCAGGGGGACGTCACCACGGCGAAGGCGTTCCACGAAGGACCATACCTGGAGTCAGAGTTCACGTGGGATGTATACTTGTCGAACATGGTACCAGTTGTGGAGCTCGACGCACGTACGCGACATTTGTTTGAGCATTCTGGGAAATGGTGTTCGTAATATAAGAATCACACAAGACGCGCTCCGGCACCGGCCTCCAACATTGTTGTGATCACCATCATTGTGGACGATAGCGATGACCCTTCCTGGTCGGTGCTCGTGCCTTTTCCGCGGCGTCTATGTGGGCGATCTATGGAAGATGATGCACGTTGGATGGATGGAGGTGTAGGTGCCATTCAAATGACGCAGCATCGGTGTTGTGAAGATCTGGACGCAGAGAGCGGCTGTGAGAGTCAGATATGGTGGCCGGCGAAATACGACACCACGAGTGGATGGGGAATCGCCCAAGATGGACTCATGTCCATCTTGCGAATGAGTAGTAAGAGCGACTCGGAGTGTCATGTCTCGGAAACTACATACGTTCTCTCGCATTTATCATCACACCCTGCCGTTAATCTTGCTTTGCTCATTGTTCGTACGCATAGATGTATAGAGACTCCTGCGCCTCCGAGCTGAGCTTAATATATCTTCGCGTTTTCAAGACCACCCAGCATTTGTTTGGGTTCTTGATTCCTTAATCCAGTCGTCAGTCCCGCATCACATTTCGCTGCTGCGACCACAAAATCTTGCATTCGAGGGCCCTATCTCAATCGCCGACGCTGAGATGCCAGACTATGCTCGCTTTTATCAAACGCTGCAACTAGTATTCGTCAATACGTGAGCTCTATGCATCATCTTGGTGTTCCACGACCTCGTCACCTGAATGCTTTCTGAACAGTTCCCTATGGCAGGACTGGTCCTGCAGTGGGCTGAAAAGGACGTGACAGCCGTGAGTTGGGAATAACCCATTGGTAAAAGCGACGGATGAGCCTGGACTCTAGTACTCGCGATCGCCCAACGCGGTCCGGCTCCCGTCGCTCATCATACTTGAGACATCGAGCACTCCCATAGGCTGGAGCCCAGAGAGGCGAACCGAATACAGCAGCTCACCCGTGCCGTGGCCTTTACCCCCTCTGATAGGTTTCGACTATCGCCGACTCGGGTGTTGCATGGCCATGTGTGGTGTTGTGGGACAAAGCCGATATCAACGGTTTGCGGCGGCCCCTGGGATCGAAGACGCGTGAGTCGGATGCGAGCCCGGGGCACCCCACTCTCTCAAACCTCGGACTGTGATGTGTGACACAGGTACAATTGCCTCTGGACAAACCAACGCCGAAAAACGAAAAGAAAAAAAAGCTCGGGGCGACAGACTGTGATTGCCAACTATATCGGACATGCATCGGGTCGTGTCCGTCGAGGAGCCGAGCATAGGTTTTCACTCCGGTGGACATGTCGGTGACCCCGTATAAACGAGTGGGTAGTCTAAACACGAGGGGTGGAAGAGAGAATGGCCCGAAACCTATTGAACTACGGGTTCGGCCACCCGCTGTCGAAAAGTCGTGGGTCCCAGGCGCAATGTGGGTAAGCTAATTCAGATCATAATGAACGTTGCACGGAAAGATAAGATTAAACGTTGTCCAGCGAGCCGGGATGAAGCGTCGCCCGGACAGTTCGCAGGTGGCCAGCTAGGGTCCGGAAAAAAGGTGGTACTTGTTACCAGAACGATTACTTCTACCAAGAAGGATCTTCGTGAGCAAACTGAGGTGCCGCCCCGTTAACCCCAAAATCTCCAACCGTCCATCGAATCCTCCACTCACCTCGTCCTGGAGTTCGAGCCTGAATTCTACCGCTTGACTACAGGCGCTACGAGGTCCGCAACATCGCATGCCCAACACGAAGTGCATCCGCGGAACTGGCGCTCGGGGGTGACGGGGGTCTGTGAGTCGATTGAGAAGGAGATGGAAGGTGGTGATAACCTCGAGTTTCGATGGGGTCCGGAATGACACGGGTGGCGATGTCAGTGGCGATGTATCGTCTGTATCAGAGGCCGATTCGTTGGCCCTTTCTTGCAGAAACGCCTTCATACGAGGTCATTTGACAGAAACACAAAAGTAAGGCTGGGAACTCACCAGGCAGGGTTAGACTCCAGGAGCACACAGGGACCACGCCGGCGGACCAAGCCTTCCCAGCATCTCAACCTTATCCTCACCTATCCCCAATTCCTCTTTTGCTTTCTTCAGCGCGGCATACAGAATCGGTTCACCGGCCGACCATTCCGCCTGGGAAACCTGACCATCTTGGGTGAAGGGTGATAAGGGAGCAAGAGAAACACGCACCTGACTTCCCTGGAATGTGAGCAGACCTTCCCCCTCACTTCGAGAAGCAAGCCTGGATTGTCGTGGAGGTTGTAGAGTGGGATGGTGACTGCCGCGTGAGTTTCGGCGATGGAACAGTTCGTGACGTGTGCTGCCGGTTACGCGTTCCTGGTCGTCCTTAGGAATCTTCTAGTGAATGGAGAGACCACGGAGATGATGGAGACATTCGGGTTGGGTATCGACAGTCGAGACATTTTCGGGAGGGGTGTCCTCTGCCGACGGGTTTGTCATGAGTGCTGGCGGTGATCGACTCCGGTTCCTTGACCGTTTTCTCCCGCTCCTGCACATCGTAGTCACCTTTGAGCTTGACCTGGCCACCCCGACCGTTCCGTGGTTCGGCATATTTTCACCGGGGTTTATTCTTGTATCCCTAGGAAATGGCCCCGGGGGATAGTAGATACTTGCACGTAACACCACTCGTTATTGCCCCAAGCACGATCCCCGACTCCGACAGGAGGAGGGTTTGTCCGTGATGAAACGTCCCGACCTCCCTGCTAACGATGTAGACCATTCCGATTGGCCCGACAAAACCAGCCTAGTCTTAATTCTACTATGTCTGCGCA
>Ga0307517_10006614_pt1 | contig 17088 bp, 8 predicted proteins | sample 23_EM_MG_FD_194515 | JGI IMG/M metagenome (GOLD analysis project Ga0307517, IMG submission 194515) | Populus trichocarpa ectomycorrhiza microbial communities from riparian zone in the Pacific Northwest, United States - 23_EM | ecosystem: Host-associated > Plants > Roots > Unclassified | place...
AAATTATATATAAAAAATAAAACTTTTTAAAAAGAGCCAAGAATCAAAATAAAAATAAAAAATAAAGAACAAGTTGAAATACCAATAAGAAAGAGGGTCAAACTATACTTTTCGAGGGATGAGAGGGAGGAGAAGAAGAAAACAAGCCCACCAACGACAAACTGGACCATCAACATTGACACACACCACTCCACAGGAAAAAGGACATGGGGGCGCTTCTAAAGACGTGATGAAAGTGCATTTTCGGACGTCGAGAGGCACCACCCAAAGTGCGCAAACGCCTCCCATGAGCCTTCTGGTGGCGTACACGTATATGTTCTTTTTTTTGTTTTTTATATCTAGTAAAATACCAAATTGCCCCTAAGCTGACATGATAATAACAAAAAAAACATTGTGAAAAGACAAAAAAAACCTTTGATATATTTTCTTTTAAGGGCATTTTAGTCATTTTACTATTTTTTAATTATTATTTTTATTTGGTCAAATACCAAATTGCTTTCAAGCTTGTTATAATAATAAAAAAACCATTGTGAAAATATAAAATGCTCCTTGACATTAGTGTTAATTGTTTTTCTTCAAAGAGTATTTTAGTCGTTTTACTGTGCAATTGAGATGAAAAAAAGATTTATTTTCCCCTGGTCAATTTAGTAAAGACTAATGAGCCTTATGAAAAGACTTTAATGCTTTTGATAGCTAGTGTTGAGTGTCGCACGTGTGCAGCGTCATGAGAATTAATCTCCTGGATAGGGATCTTTGTTGGTCTTGTCATTCATCAGGAAAAAAAAGAATGAGAATCGCCACCTAGTATTTTGGTTACTAGAAATCCTAACTGATCTCATAGTCTGGGTAAATGGATTGATTGCGTAAAGGGAATGTATTAACACCTACAGTACACCTTACTTGAGGCAAGCTGCATCGTTTATTTGTTTGATATAAACTAAGGTACTGTTGTGTTTTCTAATGGTTGGTCTACCTAGGGTTTGAGAAAAGTCTTTCTCAGTAAGGAAGTCCTTATTTTATTATTTTAAAACTCAATCATTCTAATGCCAAAACATAAAAATAAAATGAATTGTATTTTTATTTAATATCGAGAATATATCTTACGTATAAGTTCATAATCTCGTATATTAAAAGAAACAAAATAATTATTTTCTGTATTTTTGAAATGTAGGCTATGTTCTAACAAATAATCATAAACTAGTTATGATACCCTTTAACTGATTCTTGTATTTTTTTTAAAAGTATGATAAAAATACAATTTTTTTATAAAAAGTAAAATATGCATGAAACTTTTAGAATATCAATATTCAAGAAAAAAGTATTTTTTTTTATTTTTTAGGTTTTGTTTGGCAAAAACTTATTTTTCTTTGTAATAAAACTATCAAAACAAGTCTAAAAGGGTGTTTGTCACACACACCCTTAAACCAAAAATCCATTTAGCAAAAAGATTACAAGCCGAACAGGGTCTTAATCCTTGACCTAATTTTGACCCGACTGGGTCAGCCTAACCGAGTTGAACTCACTGGGTTAACTTGAAATTTCTGATTCAACTATAAACCGCATAAAAAATCTTGGTTTGATCCAAAAACAAAACCAAAGTAAAAAAACATATTAAAAAAAAAAACTCAAAAATTCTTGAACAAAATGGATCAAACACAAAAAAAAATGAAGAACACGAAGAACACTAAAACCCAACCAAACAACGTGAAACCCAAATCAAATCAGATATGGTCAAAACAAAGGCACATATATGTTGAAAATCATGCAAGGATCAATAATCTAGCTTCCATTCATTTTGATTATCACTTAAATATCATGATTTTGTTTCGGCTCAAAACTGAAATCCCAGGATTAAATTCCATCAAAAATTTGTTATTGATGTAAATAAACCCTAGATTATTTATTAATCAAGCATAACAAATGGTTCTGGGCAAAGAAATTGACCAAAATTAATCCAAACCAAGGGGTTAAAATGATGTTCTTCCCAGTAACACGAAGAACATTGCTAAAAAACCCAATGATGGACCTAGCAAAAGGCAGCTATTGTCAAGTCAAGAAAATGACATTTTTGGCTTTTAAAACATGCTTTCTTTAATTCAATAAGTTGCATTATCATAAACAAACATGTTTGAATCACAAAGACTAATAAATAATATCAAAATCAAACATGAGATACTAAATCCAAAAACCATCAACTTAAAATAGTTTACGTGTTCATGTAATATACATTAAAAATTGGTTTTTTGAACCCATTTTTTTGCATGAACAGACCTAGCAAACTTAGGATAAACATCATTGCTTCAACATGCATTGCATAAGTTAAACTAAAACAACACTATATATATATATATAAACAACTTAAAAAACAACTTTATTATATCAAAAACTTCAAAAAAAAAACAGTAAATAAAGATCAACAACAAAGAGGTGAATACAACATCACTTGTCAAGTATGTCAAACCTCTTTTCTATGATTGTAAACATAAATATAAAACAAAAACAAATAAAAAAAATCTCAAGCATGTTACAAGAGCCTACTTTGGAATCAGAAAATATATTTAGAACAACTATTCTATTTTTTTGCTTTCCTTTAAAAAGTTTTGCCTGTCATAAACTTACTATCCTTTTAAAGCTTAGGAAATCTTTGTGTTAGGCTCTTGAACCTTTACACTTAGGTTTATTATTAATATTTTCTTACATTTTCTCTCATTCTTTCTCCCCTTTTAGCCTCTCTCGACTGTGATATTAAATGGGGTATTTATAGGGTTTTGCTAGGCTTATAGGAGGTTTTGAATCCATTTCTGACCTCATGATCTTGAGAGAAGTGTTGTAAACCCTTAATAAGAACTCATTGAGGAGTCGTTGAGTGTGAACATATGAAAAAAAGTTCAGTTCTTGTGCAATTATGTTTCAGTTATGGCTGATTGAGTTGCCCACTTTTGAGGCCGCATCAGAGCAATTTTAATGTCATTGTCACATGAGAATACCTAAAGTTAGTAAATGAGATACACTTTTCATTTGGATCAAACCTTACTCAATTTGGTGACTTGTAGCTCCATATTAACTCATTTGAAGTTGCTAACTCTATTAGCCAAATTTGTCAAAACAGAGGCTAGTATATCGAACAATGTGTCACTTATATTCTCTTTATTAAGTCTAAATGATACGTCGTTTGGGGTTTTTAATTTGATGGAGTCCATGTTCTAATTTCTTTTAATTACACTCATAATTGCTTCCAAACTTTTAATTTCAAGCAATTTCACCCATGTCAAACTCTATTGTCAGCCCCTAAGTTGACCGACTTTTCGCTTTGGTCATTAATTCTGAATTTGTGTATTTTAACCCTCAATTGACTAACAAACTTCAAATTTCTTCAAATTAGCATCAATTTCAATCCTTACATTCACGTGTTTTTTCAGTTTAGTCCTTAGTTTTGGATTTCTTCAATCAAGTCTCTAATTGCTCATCAAACTTTAATATTTTGATCTTTCCCAACCAATCTTCTACAATTTTCTGGGTGTTATGTTATATTCTTCTTACTAATATATTTTTTTTATTTTCTTCCAATATTTTTTCAATTGTTTTTGTGTTTTCTCTTTTCTTTCATTTTTTTCTAATTTTTTTTTTGTTTATGTAAAGATCCAAAAATGGGTAACAACATTAAGTTTTTTAGGTGGAGAGGCAAAACCATCATTAAATTGTTCTAGTGAACAATGCAAATATTTTTGGAGCTACAATGTTTTCTGAATGCCAATTATTTTATTTTAATTCTTAACCTTATGGAAATTCATTTGACAAAGTTGTCAACTAGATTTATGGGCCTCCATTACGTTGCAAGCCGAAATAAAATTTGTTTTATCAATAAAAAAAGATATTTGGTTGATGCAAACGTGTTTTAAAGAACTAAAACTAATCCATGACTCTGAAAATAGAGCCAAGTGAACCTAATAAGTTGGTGTAATTTAATTAGATAATAAAAGAACAAGAAACGAGAAAAAAGTTTTCAAGCGAACCCAAAAAAAAAACCCAACCGAAATGGAAAGGCAACAAAAGTCAAATCCTAGCCAACCAAATGCGAAAAAACAAAATTGACAAAGAAAACAAATAAAAAATAACTCGAGCCACCCTGAGCAAGCATTCCAATTCTATAATCCAAATCATGATAGTGAGATAAACCAATATAAAGTAAATAAAAAAATTATTAAGCTAAATTTCAAATAAATCCAATATAAAAAGGATGAAATAAAAAAAATCAATTCATAAAAAGAATAAAAAAAAAACCAACAAACTGGGCAAGCACACCAAACTCTACAACCCGGATCATAAAAATAAAATAATACAATAGAACACAAATTATCACAGATTATGAAGATCAATTATAAAACAAGTTGATGTTGAAGGAAAGAACCAAAACAAATATTAAATTATAAAAAATCCCAATAAAGAACTCAAGGCTAACCCCTTCAAACCCGTGATCCAGATGATGAGATCGGAATAACCAAATAGAAAGGAGTTTGAAGAAAATAATGAAGCTCAATTTCAAACTGAAAAAGAAATGTAGAAGGATGAAACTGAAAAAGAAAATTAGTGTAAAAAACCCCTAAAAAAAGCCCAATGTTTACCAAGACTAAGTTTTCAAACTCGTAACATGATTTATAAAACCGATATCATCCCATCAAGAAAAACACATGGAGCCAATTTTCCAACCAATGGAAAGAAAAAAGAAAATGCCTCTGTCGATAAATTATCATGAAATGCCTCCGTCGACAATTCTAAATGAGTAGAACTTAAACATATTTTAACAAATTGAGCATCAACTAGGCACTAGACCTTTCCCCTCGACACTGCGAGACCCCTATATTAGTCCCTAATATGATAAAATTAAAGGGGCTCAACATTTGTCAAAGTCTCAAATTTAGTCCCCAAAGCTTTGATTGATATAAACCAATAAAATTAAATCTTATTTTATGAAACCAAACATTAAGTGAGCTAAAATATCAAAGGATTAAAACATAAAAATAAAAGAAAATCATTATGGATTTCTGTTGAAATTCATTATGATCTTTCTTGGGTTGCAGTAACTTCAAAAGGAAACTTAGTTTTGTAATTGTAATTGTAATGTAATATTCTTTCATTTTCTTTTGGTTTATGGTCAATTATAGATAAAGCTAAAACCTATCAGTGTTTTGATATGGATTGTGAACAGTGCAATCCATAGTAAAACAACTATTTTGCCCTTAAAAAACAAGAGGATTGCAGACACACTCAGGCCTAAAATAATATTTTCACACTTTATTGCATAATATAATTACTCCAATACCCTTGGAAAAAAACAACATAGCTTATAACTGAGGGGCTTTTTGTGATTTTTCTTATTTTTTGTATAGTTTAATTACCAGGTAGCTCTTGGGGTCAACTTTTTTTTTTGCTTGAGGTCGAAGGGCATTTTTGGTTTTTTGACCTTGATTTTTTGCAATTATCACGTGGGTCAAGGGTGTTCTGGTCTTTTGATAAATAAAAAAAATTGGTGCATGCACCAGCAGGTGGGAGGCGCCATTGCCCTTTGGGCGGCATGTGCAGTGCCTCTCAGTCGCCTCTCGTTGCCTTCCAGGGTGGCGTCCTTAGCATCACACCACCCTCTACACGGTGGGCTGATGCGTGTCAGCCTCCATTACACGACGGAGCTTCGACGATAATTTTTCTTCTCCTCCCTCTTTTCTCTCTCCTCCAACTCAAGAGGTGTTGGTCTTTTGTATGGTCATCTCGGTCTCATGACCAGAGTTGCTGATTTCGAAGATTAACATGATTTAACTTTGGTTTTTTTATTTCATCATTCAACATTAGGCTATTGTGCCTTGAATTTTATATTTTTTTCCCTTTCCTTCCTCTAGGGTTATTCTAGATCACGAGTTAGCCAAGTTAACCCGGGTTCACTCAGGTTATCACTGTTTGAATATTTTTTTATATGAGAAAAAAATTGACCCGCCCTTCGGCATAGCGCAATCAGAAAAACTCTAGTGCCAATCTAAACTTAATCATTAATATTATTTTATAGACGTTGCCTATGTATTTAATTACAAAAATTACATTGGTTTTTGTTTAGAATAAATTAATTTAAATAATTTTAAGTGTTTTTACCTCTTTACTTTTCTGAAAAATTACTTTGGATAATTTAAGACAAGAGGGATTTTATATCTAAAATGATGAAATTTCATGATAAAGAAACTACGGGGCAAGGATTCACTAAATAAACTGGATCATGTTTATTAAGAAAATTGTATTCATATTTCAAATATTAATCTTTTTAGTGTTGTGTTTATTTATTTATATTACATAGTTTTTATTCTCCTTATATTTTAATATTTTATTTTTTAAACCATGATTTTGAAACTAGTATCTATAAAAATTACTCTAAATATGACGGAACAAATGCCTTTTTACTCCCGGGACTGATTTGATATACTGTTCTGCAGACACAGGTCACCAAACATCATCTGAGACCCCTATTAAAAAAGTTAATCATGTTGAAAATAATAATAATATTACATGTCATTTTCAAACGTCTAACATCGACACACCTACAACCCATATCTAAACCTTAAAAGGAAATTATACAATACCCCAGCATTATTATTGTCATTTATTTTGGACAACAAATATATATAAATTATTATTTTTCAATGATGATACTGTATTTTTCTCTATTATTTTATTTATTTTTTATTAAAATCATGTTTGTTTCATGAAAAATAATTTTTAAAAATTACTTTTAAAATTTTTATGTGTTTGTTTATCTTACAAAAGTTGATTAACATAAAATATTCTCTAGTAAAAAAAATTTTGGCTTGGTTTCTATGAAAGTATTTTCCTTTTATTTTAGATGGAAAACACTTTTTAGAAGTTGTGAAAAATTTAAAAATGTCATGTTATTTGTTGATTATATCAAATTTGGTCCTCAAACTTTTGATTGTTACATATTTTGTTTTGATTTTTTTTTTAATTTCATCCCTTAGAATTTGATTTTTATATCAACTATGATTCTTATTTTTATGACTGTTATTTGTTTTTCTCTTATCATTTTCTTAATTGAAATTTTTTTATTTATCAATTTGGTCATCATTCTCATTCTTTTGATTGTTATTTATTTTATTTGAAATAATTTATGAGATTGTATTTTTTTTAATTTTATTATTTTATTATTTTTTTTATCTGTTAGATTTGATTTCTATTATTTAGATTGTTATTTATTTTATTTGAAATAATTTATAAAATTAATTTTTTTTTCAATTTTATTCTCATCCAAATTTTTAATTTGTAAGATTAGTTACTCATTATTTTAATAAAATTTTTAAAAAATATTAACAATTTATTTTTCAGTTTATTTTCCATGACATAACCAAATACTTAAAAGTGTTTTTTAATTTATTTTTTTATGATATTATTAAATATTAGAAAATAATTTACTTTTAAAAATTTATTTTTTAAAAAACTATTTTTTAAAAGGAAATTAGTTTCAGCAAATAAATGGGGCTAAATCTTTAACACATTTATAAAGATTTTAATTTCGACAGCTTTTCTAATATCCCAATCGGAGATATATTTATTTATTATATTATTTACTGTAAGGAGTAACACGTCAGATGCATCTATCCATGACATAAAATTACTCCAATTAAATCTTAAGAGGAGAGAGGAGCAACTAATCAGCCAAAAAAGCAACGTCGCATCCCCCCTCCGTCATTATCTTCCCATCTTATTTTTTTCTTTTTTAATTTTTGTCTTAGTAAAATAAAATAAAAAAATAATAGAAAAACAGAGCAGAAAATTAACAGGGAGAAAATGAGAGTGCTTTTGTGCGTGTGAAATCAAATCAATCTCTCAATCCATCGAGAAAGAGAGAGAAAGGGTGTCCGTGCGTGAGATTTAGAGAGAGAAAAACCGAAAAAAAAGGAAACCACCCAGACGAGAGAGAGAGAGAGCATTTCTCTATGTGAAATCTGTGGTTTTGTTTTCAGTTCTGATGGTTGATTAATCAAGAACTAGGATTCTAAATGGAGATGATTTCTAGCTGTTGATGCTGCCTTTTCCAATCTGAGTATCAGATCGATTCTTCTTCTTTTTTTTTCTTAATTATTTCTGCCAAACGAAGATTTAGCTTGAAATGAACGGAGGCGGCAGTGAGGAAGCTGCGGAGGCGGTGGCGGCAGCGCCGGTGCCGCTTGAGTGGAAATTTGCCCAGGTTTTTGGAGAGCGAACGGCTGGTGAAGAAGTACAGGAAGGTACGATACGATCTGTGGTTAGGGTTTTGATTCTGCGTTGTTGGATTATTAATTGTTGATTGTGGATTTAACTGTCCTTTTTTTTGGTGTAATTAGTGTTCGTTTGTTGTTCTATTTTCGTGCGAGATTAATTTGGTTTCAGTTTGATGATTCGAATGTGTATGTGTCATTGAATAGTGTCTGATTTGGTGTTTTTTTAGCATTATAAGTGTGGCTTTGAAGCAATGTAGGGCAAGTTTCAGAGCTATTATGAGCATAATGATTAGTCATTAGGGAGGGATTTGCAGCTAAAATTAGAATGTTGTTGCATGGGGATGCTACTGGTTTGATGATGGTCATGCTGTGGTGGTTAACTGCATCGTTGTTATGGATGATAGTATGGATGGTTAGATGAGTTGTTTATTGATTGTAATACAAATTGATGATTGTGTGTTATGTTTGCAAACCTGCTACAGAGGGCATGTTGAGTCATGCATTAATCTTATAAACTTAGTTGCATACACGCAGTCTTGCAAACTAGGAAGTTTGGGGATTTAAGTTATCTTTTGCAATATTTGTGAGAAAAAAAACTTATGTTATCTTCATAACAGTAGTTGGGTTTGATTGCATATTGTTCTGAGAAAGTGAGGATAGAGAAGCCAATAAAATAGAAGCGAACTGGCAATTGGAAGAATAAAATAGTAATTTTGAATGGCATGATACATGATCATTAGAAGACTTGCTGAAGTAGTTATCTACAAGGGGTATGTACGGGAATGGATGAAAATAGGATTGGGGCTTGAGTTCAAATGATTTAAATAAACCTGCTAACTCAATATCATCGGTTTAAGAGACTAGACTTTTATTATAACTTTGAAAGTGCTTCTATGTGTTCTAAATTCATGGTTATCAGTCTCAAAATTTGCGGAACTGTTGTACAGCTCATGAATACATGGAAAACTGTCTATCCTAGCCAGTATTGTGATAACACAATGGAAAAGGCACTGTTGGAGAGGAGAGAGATTTTGGGGTCAAATCTCATTTTTGATAAATGAAATGGAAGTTTTATGTCAGATGATTTCATTTTAAATGGTCAATGCAAACCTGCTGTTGTGTAAATCTGGTAGATTTGGCTCTGATTCTGCACCTACTGATTGACCTAGAATTGTAAAAACTGAAACAATCATAGCAGAATGACTGAATGTTGTGGGCTTGTAATGGTTCAAGCCAAGACATGCTGTACTGAGCAGTCAGACTACTGTCCCACTGTTTTGATAGTTCAGGTGGTAGTTAGGCACCAGGATTTTAAGCTTATCTATGAACACTATGCTTATTCGGGTTTTATGTGCTTGTGGTTGGTAATCAAGAACTAATAATTATTCCCCACAACTAAATATCCTTCCCAAGAGGATGAAACACAAAAAACAAGTGGAAGTCAATTTTGGAAGACATATTTATCCATGAAACTCTTTTACTTAAAAATTTCCCTCAGAATTATTGCATCTCATCCTCACCTTCTTACTTCTTTTAGTTATGGACTTTTGTAGTCGATATCATATCTGCCATCGAATTTGATAGAACTGGTGACCATCTTGCTACTGGAGATCGTGGAGGTCGAGTGGTTTTATTTGAAAGAACCGACAAGAGAGATGTAAGACAATATAGGCATATCTTTAAAGAAAATTTCTTTTCTTTTCCTCCCGCTGTAGCGAAATAGCTCTATGACATAAACTTACATTGTTTAGCATGGTGGAAATCGGAGAGATCTAGAGAGGATGGATTTTCCAATTATCAGGCATCCTGAATTCCGTTACAAAACAGAGTTTCAGAGCCATGAACCTGAGGTACTTAATTTTTCCTTTTCAGGCTTTTTTTTTCCTGTTAATCACTGGGAATTATATTTGTTTGGGTATATTTGTTTTATTCTTTCCTGGGTTCAGGATTTGATAAGTAATCATTATTTTCCTCCATCTTAGTTTGATTATCTGAAGAGCTTGGAAATTGAGGAGAAGATCAACAAGATTAGATGGTGCCAAGCAGCTAATGGTGCACTTTTTCTTCTGTCCACTAATGACAAAACAATCAAATTTTGGAAGGTAGGGTGGAACATTGTTGATTTTTTTGATATTTTTACTGTCAATTTTTAGCTGTACTACAGTAGGTGATTTTTATTCCTCTAGCTTTCTAGGTGGGTTTCATTCAAAGTTTCTAACCATTAGAATTGCTTTTAGTGTAAACTCTTAAGGTTCAGTCTATGTTGTAGTGGTTAAATTTTTTGTATCTTTAATAACTAATAGAACAACTTGACAAGTTGAAGAAATCTGGAAAACAATGGAATTTCCTAATCAGTGGGTGTATCAAATGTGCTTGCTTTAATGGTGGACAGGTCCATGAAAAGAAGGTCAAGAAAATATGTGACATGAATGTTGACCCTGCAAAAGCTGCTGGAAATGGTCCTGTTGTAGGTCCAAGCATACCAACAAGCTCCAAACCATATACTGCCAATGGAGGATGTTTGGATAAACCCTTGGGCTTGAGTAATGACTTTTCTTTCCCACTTGGGGGTGTCCCGTCTCTACACTTACCTGTGGTAGTTGTTTTCACTCTAATATACTTGTTTGCTCATGGAAATCATGATTTTGACATCTAGAAATGCTTATTATAATGTTCTCTACTTTTGTGATCTGGTTCTAACACCTCTTTCATTTTTCGTGATCCAGTTGACCAGTAGTGAAATCAGCCTTGTGCCTAGGTGTCGGAGAATATATGCTCATGCCCATGACTATCACATTAACTCCATTTCTAACAACAGGTGCATTCACTTATTTCATAGATGTACAACTCTCATTTTCACATACTATGTCTTTAACATCCCTTGTCATTTTGATCACTCTTATCATTTCCTTTTAATTGAATTTTTTGATCTTGTAAAGACATGTGATATTGAAGAGCAATGTATATTATCACTCTTATCGAAGAAATGATTCTGCATTATTTTGATATTTTGGATAGTTATATTGTTGTCCATAATCAGAGCCAATTTAAAGTGAATGGGGGCCTTAGGCCAAATAGGACCTTTTAAAATATTTAAGAATTTTTTTTTTAATGCATGTCTGACAAGTGGGGCCTTGGGAAATCTTCATTTTGTACTTGGGGCATTTTGTTAAGTTGGAGCAATCTTCATTTCATAAAGCATAATTGACAAATATATCTTATTGATTTAGTGGGGGCCTTGGGCCATTGCCCTAGTGGCTCTTAGCTTAAGCTGATGCTGTCCATAATACACGTTTTGAAATTTCCCGAATGTTTTCAAGCCTGAAAGCATGCTCTTTAACCATCACAGTCATAACATTCTACATAATTGGTTATTCCTTTGTTTTCTTTTTTGCAGTGATGGTGAAACTTTTATATCTGCTGACGATCTGCGAATAAATCTTTGGAATTTGGAAATCAGCAATCAGAGTTTCAATATTGTTGATGTAAAGCCTGCAAACATGGAGGATCTGACTGGTTAGAATAACTGTATTTTGTATGAAAATTAAACATCCGAGTATTTTATGATGTTATTGGTTTTACATGTTGTCTATGGTGTATTCTGGGCGGGTAGGTCTAGAAATATTCTCTTTAGAGTCTTGTTAGCTTGTTAGATGATCTTTCCTGTTGTGCAAGTGCTGTTGTTTAGTTCTCTTATCCCCCTTTCTGCAAGCATGGGTGGTTTGGTGAGAGGCCAATTCTTCTGCTCTTGTTGTGCTTCTTATCCATATAATGTTTTGGATGATTAAAGCATGGTATTCATCTTGTAGATTTCAATATTGAAATCATGTGAATGTTCTGATTGCTATATCAAATTGTCATGGTATTCACACATTTGAATTTATGTATGCAGAGGTGATAACTTCAGCAGAATTTCATCCTACTCATTGCAATATTCTGGCATATAGTAGTTCAAGGGGCTCAATTCGTTTAGTTGACATGCGACAGTCAGCTCTATGCGATTCTCATAGCAAATTGTAAGTACTTTAGGTTTTTTGTCTGCATGGTTTTCTTTTGTTGAATTTTCATATATTATCTAACATCATGGAGTTATTGATGTATCATGAGACGTTTTAGATATCTTTTATTGATTTACTTTTTTTCCTTTTCTTTTGAATATATACGTTATGCTCTCTGGTGGCCCAGGTTTGAGGAACAAGAGGTGCCTGGTTCAAGGTCCTTCTTCACAGAGATAATTGCCTCAATCTCAGATATTAAGTTTGCCAAGGATGGGAGATATATTCTTAGTCGTGATTACATGACTCTAAAGGTTCTTATTTTTATGTTCAGTATTTATTTTTAAAATTTAAGCACACTATTTCAATTAGCACTTTGCTGTTTTTTCATAGCATATATTTTACTACCTAGTGCTGGATGATTTTCAAAAAATTCGACTTCTTTAAGGTAATCACTTAATCCAAACTGCATTCTACAAAACCTAATCGTGTGTTTTTATTCTTAATGCTAATGGTGCATTTGGCATGAGGTTAAAGAAATATAGTTGAACTGACAAAGGAGTGATTTTTATTAGTAAATGTTTAAGGGTGTAAAAGTTAGTTGTATGACAGTTAGTAGAAAGAAAGAGAAAAGGATTAAAATACTGTTAGTAGTAAGAGAGAGATGATGAAAAAACTATTTGAATTTTATTTGGTTATTTGAAAAAGAAGAGAGGGAAAAACATATAATCCCTCGTTTAGGGATTATTGTTAACCCTCTCAATACCCAACCAGCCCTAAGAGTGAAAAAGTATTGACAGAATTAAAAATCGATAATGATGGCAGCGGGCTAGATGCACAACTTTTTCTCCACAGGCAATTTATTTCAATTTCGTACCTTCCTTCTGCTTTAGTTCTAACCCAATGTGGCGTCTGTTCTCACAAAGTCTGGATTTCTTTGTTTTCAGTTGTGGGACATAAATATGGATTCTGGACCAGTTTCAACCTTCCAAGTTCATGAAAATCTTAGACCTAAGGTGACATGTTCTTCTTGAGTATCCTGTGTGTGATTTTAGATGGCATTTAGTAGAGATCATGAGGTACTGATACAATGTGATCGTTTTGCTCTTTGCTATTGATCAGCTTTGTGATCTGTATGAAAACGATTCCATCTTTGACAAATTTGAGTGTTGTCTGAGTGGAGATGGACTTCGAGTGGCAACTGGTTCATACAGGTCTGCTTCATATATTTGAATGATCCCTTGGTCTTTACCACTTTCCTGGTTAATTGATTGCTTACACATCGCATGATATACTTTCTTTTACATTTCAGCAACCTATTTCGTGTGTTTGGTTGTTCTGAAGGAAGCACAGAAGCAACAACATTGGAAGCCAGCAAGAATCCAATGAGGTACATTTGAGAGTGAATTAAGGAGACTTGTGTATCTGATAATACCAGAAGGTTTTGTTTCTCCAAATATTCAAAATTCTGTGTCAAACACTCTTGATGATCATCCTCTTTATGTTAACTGAAATTGAACATGACCATGTTGGTTTTCAGATGACTCGCTGGCCAAACTTTTATTTTATGTGGTTAATTTATGTCATGAACTGACAGGAAACAGGTTCAAACCCCGTCAAGGCCTTCTAGATCTCTGGGCACTCTTTCCCATGGTTTTAGGCGAGGTCTGTATATGTTGGAGGAAGTTTACTGCTTCTTTTCTCCTATTTCTCCTAATAATTTCATGTGGTCTCACTTAATTGTCCATCATCTGACCTAACCCTAGAAAGAAAGTTTTTGGATCTTATATTGTTTCCTGAGTTTTAACATCCTTTTCCCTTCATGACTTTAAAAGGAGCTGATACGTCCGGAGTTGATACAAATGGAAATGCATTTGATTTCACAACGAAGTTGTTGCATCTAGCGTGGCATCCAACTGAAAACTCCCTTGCCTGTGCTGCTTCAAACAGCCTTTACATGTATTATGCATGAAGATGGTCCTGGATCATGTATTTTGGCTGGGCAAAGCTACAGGTGCTGCCTCTTGCAAAGGCTTTGCTGCTGCCTTCTCTCCCAACACATGTGGAAGCTTCACCATTTGATGGAGATTGATGTTGCTGTTGTTCAAGTATCAAGGAAGTACTGAGACTTTTGCTCCCAGGCAGGCATGCGTCACTAATTATATTCTTTCACAAGGAGAGATGCAGTTCAATCCTTATATATATATATATATTTTAATTTTTCTGGTTTAGGTCAAAAGGAAATGCAATCTTAAACAAATGTTTCTACATAGTGCTGCAGTGCCGCAATGTTTTGGACCTGTAGGGTCTTTAAATCCCATCTGGGCAAAGGGGCTGTTAGGTTGAATCAATTCTCATTGATAAATTGGGCGTCAGGCTTGTGAAAATTTTGTACCATTAGAACTTAGAACTCCAGGCTTGTGAAAATTCTATCCTGATTATTGTTATCCCATAATTCTAACCATTCTTTCTCCTTCACAGAGTTTGCTGATTTTTTTGGTCGTTGCAAAATAGTATTTCGTTTGGGGAGGACAAAAAGTCTCGTGCGAATCATTCTTCACTTCGTGCTTCATTTATGATCGAGGTCACCCTGCACATTAAATTCCCACGAATTGAAGCATTACCTCTCTCTTTTCTAGGGTTTCTGAACTGCTTTTTCCTTGCTTGCCTGTAAGATACGTTTTGTAAGCAACGGATCAGACGTGCTTAGTTAATTCAGAAGGACTAAATAATGCTGTGCTGTTATCGTCGTTATAATTCATTTGTGATTATGATTCTATGCTGCATGATGCATGCTGGATCGGACAGCGCATTTCTTTGCACAAAATGATCATTTTTTCTTGTATATAAGTCGCCTCCTCGTGCTGGTAATCTTCTTCCCGTTAACTCATTTCTCTTCCTATCAGAACTCCTTGATCAGTTAACCCAGAAGTTCCCCAGAGTTCTTCCTTCTAAGAGGGTTGGTGCCAAAGCAACATTTATTGAAAGTTCGAAACTAATCATAGCAAAGAAGGCTAGGCTCCTCGGACCAGATTCTCTTCGATCTTCTATGGTGATTCACTAATCTCGATGAAAGAGGAGGTAACTACATAAGGCAGCTTTCCTTGCTCTGCCTTGTCTCGATACCATACGGGCTAGTGCTAGAATACTATTGCAGCTCTCGGGTCTGCTCTCCCTTCCACTCCAACCTTACCTTAAAGGCCTGGTAAGTGAGCTCTACTATATTTAGATATTGCCCTCGCATTTTTCCATTTTTCATTTTCCAATGAAAAATTAAAAAAAAAAAAACAGGTTCATTTATTGAAAACAAAAACGATTTTTTTCCACAAAAAATAATATAAAAAATACATCAAGATTAGAACTATTTTACTTAAAAATCAAAACAATAATTTGTGATATTTATTTGAATATTTTGTATTTGTAATAATCTAATTATAGAATATTAGTTTTATTTCATTCAAATTAAAAATCATCTTGAAAAAGTTATATTGTTAAATAAAAAAAAATCTTAATATTAGATTTATAATAAAAATTAAATTGATAACACTAATTAAATATAAAAATATCTTTAATAAATTTATGACATTAATTAAATAAAAAAAATACAAAGACAATTAACTTCAATATTTTACATTGCTAAAAAATGATTATATATAAAAGAAAAGAAATTAATTTTTTCATGCTTTTCCTTTATTTGTAAAGCTTTGGAAAACTTATATTGGAAAACTGTTAATAGCCTCTAAAATGTGTTTTTCAAACTCATTATAAATTTAAAAGATTAAAAAAACTAGATTTTCAGTTTTTTGAATGGAGCATTTAAATAGAAAGTTCTAGTTTTTCTTTTTCTGAATTTAGTTTTCAAAAGAATTGAAGCACCACTTTGTTTCTAAATAACCTCTAGTTTTTAGTACTTGCACATTTCTACGAGTCATTGCTAAAACATAAAAAACTCCAAGCGAGCACGGGCGTGAAAGGCTAGGCGTGCGCACATAATGTTTTTAAGTGAGTGAATGACGTCTTCTGCCTTATATTATGTTTTCTTTTAAAAAATTGAAAGAAGATGATATCATCCACTAATACATTTTCTTATTACTTTTAATAATTAAAAAATCAGGTTTGGGTTTTGAGATCTCTAGAACTTAATTTTTTATACATTTTTATCTCAAAGCATAAAAAATATTATAGGAATTTTAATAACATTGTACCCTTTACTCGCTCAGAAAGCTAAAAATATATTGAATAAAAAAACTTTTACAAGTGCCCGATTCACACTACTAGAAAATTAAAAAAAAAAAACAATAGAAAGTATTCCGTCATTGTTTACCGAAGAAAATTGCAATGGAAAATTTCCTTTTGTAATTTCTTATGAAAACAATGATGAAATAAAAAAATTAAAAAAACTCCATTGATAATTTTGTCGGTATTTCTGACTTGTCAAATTACCAACATAATTGTTGATGAAATTTTCATCAGTGATTATTAAAGAAATTTAAAACCCGTAGGTCCTTCCCCCACTTCTTCTTCTTCTTTGACTCCAATTCAAACTCTAACCCTATTTCTTTAAATTCACCCACTTAAGCGTTGGTGGATGCAAACTTTATCTATTGGTTCTATTTTTTGTCAAGCTTTGCTCCACCAAGTAAGAAAATCTATTTAATTTTTATGTAAAATTGATTTATGTTTAAAGTTAATTTATTAAAATTTGTTTGTAGATTTTGTAGTTTGCATGTATATTTAAGTATTTTCGTTGTTATATAATGGTAATTTTGTTGTATTAATATATAAGTTGTATTTTAGGGTTTATTTGAGATTTGAAAAAAATAAATTTAATTTGTTATTTA
>Ga0307517_10006616_pt1 | contig 17087 bp, 12 predicted proteins | sample 23_EM_MG_FD_194515 | JGI IMG/M metagenome (GOLD analysis project Ga0307517, IMG submission 194515) | Populus trichocarpa ectomycorrhiza microbial communities from riparian zone in the Pacific Northwest, United States - 23_EM | ecosystem: Host-associated > Plants > Roots > Unclassified | place...
CTACGATGGTCGCTACCACGCCATTGGGGTTTCCCTGCACCGAAAATTGCATCGTGCCTTTAGCCGAGCTCTGAAAGCGGACATTGCGGATCAGCTTATCGCCGAAAGCCGCATTCAGCCGCGCCGCGAAGTCCTGCCGGGGATTCTGGCCGATCTGCTTGTTCAGGGCAAACCAGTCAAGGGGCTCCTTGCTGACGACGACCGCCATCTCATCCTTCGTACCCACACTATCCGGCGTCATGCTCTTATCTTTCGGGAAAAGGCGATAGCCGGTGATCCCGCAGAAAGGCGAATATTTTGTTTTGGAGGGATCGTCATTCCTCGGGTAAGGGAACAGTGTATAGCTGGTGCCGTCCGTCTCTTTGCCAAAGACATAGATATAGCATTCGACGGAATTCTTCACTTCCATTTTAAATTTCGTTCCCTGTTTCAAAGGCGCCCCTGTTTCGAAGACATTCGTACCGGCGTTCTTCAGCGGGATATAATCCCCGGCCACGGTCTTTTTACCATCGTAACGTACTTCCACCAGTCCTACTTCACATTCGAAGGGAACATTCGCCGCGGCCCCTACCCTGGCCATCGGCTCCAGGCCATAGGCTTCACGGACAAAATACCGGAAATCGGGGTAGCGCACCCAGGCAAACCCATTATTACCCCAGGAAGGTCCCCAGCTATTCATGATGAGGAAGGCGCCGCCATATTTTTTATCGTCGTACCCTACCACGCACTGGGCATGGCCCCCGAACCCCATCATGCTCTTATCTTCTTCGGTAGGCTGCCAGAGGTCCTTACCCATCATGGATTGCATATAGCTGCCTCCTACCATCATGCCGATCACTACGGGTGCGCCCTGTGACAGGTTCTCTTTGATGGCGCGCAGGTCGATGGCGTTGTTGCGGTCCCCGGGCGTCAGCCTGTTAAAGCCGCGCATTTTATTTTGCCGGGCCTCTTCCAGCAATTGCTGGTTAGGCTGGCGCGCGCAGTCCTGATCCGTATAAGGGAACTTGTCATAGGATACGGCCCCGGTGTTGGTCATGAATTCCATGGCCTTAATGATATAGGAGCCTTCGCAGCCTTCCAGGCCTATCTGGTTGTATAAAAAGGAGGGGCTATATTTCAGGTTATTGGGGTCTTCTCCCGTGCGGGCCGCTTCCGCGATGGTGCGTGCTCCATAAGCGCTGCTCCAGGCTACGCAGGAGCCCTGGTGGCCCTGGTCGCCGACGGCCGGTGCGAAACGCTGCAGGTTGGCGGATTCGGGAAGAGGGTTCTTCGTATCGTCGTCCGCCAGGGATTCATAGATATTCGCTTTCGCGAATTGTTTGGGATCGAGATAGCCGCCAGTGGCCAGTTCAGTAACTTTTTGCAGGATGCCGCCGCCGCCAGCCCCGTTACATCCGCCGCTCTTCAGGAAGAAATAGCCGCCGCCCAGGATCACCAGTAAGGCGATCAGGCCCTTGCCCCGGAACAGTCCCAGGAGCATCAACAGGAGCTGGATCAAGCCTCCCCCACCTCCGCCACCACCGGGGAATCCGCCGCGCCCTCCGCCGCCACCTTGTTCATCGCCGCTGTTGTCCTGTGGGTCCTGGGGATCATCGACCATGCGAATGGGCATAGCAATAAAGTTTGATTCCCCTAAATGTAATAAGAATTTTTAATACGGCCGGGGATCGAAGCCTCTTCCGGCCAGGACTACAATACCTCTATTTGATTTTTCAGGAGGTCTTCGAGCTGGTCCCTTCTGCGGATCAGCTGCGCCTTCCCGTCTTTCACGAGGACTTCCGCGGGCTTGAACCGGGAATTATAATTAGAGCTCATCTCGAAGCCATAGGCTCCGGCATTGTAGAAGACCAGGTAATCCCCTTCACGGACCTCGTTGATGGTCCGGTCCCAGGCGAAGGTATCCGTCTCGCAGATATTGCCCACGACGGAATAACGTTTAGGTTCGCCGCCGGGATTGCTGATATTCTCTATACGGTGGTAGGAGTCGTAGAACATGGGGCGGATCAGGTGGTTGAACCCGCTGTCCACGCTGATAAAAGTAGCCGCCGGCGTTTCTTTGATGACGTTGACCTTCGTGATGAAGAAGCCGCATTCGCTGACGATGAATTTGCCCGGTTCGAACCAGATCTGCAGGGGCCTGCCGCCGGGATTGGGATGGCTGGCAAAGGCTTCTTCGATCTTTTGGGCCAGGAGAGGTATATCCGTCTCCACATCCCCTTCTTTATAGGGAACTTTGAAGCCGCCGCCCAGGTCGATGAATTCCAGTTCGGAGAATTTGGGGACGATATCGAACAATACTTCGATGCCTTTCACGAAGACGTCCACGTCCTTGATCTCGCTGCCGGTGTGGATATGCAGGTCGCTGATACGGATATTGTATTGCTGTACGAGGGCCAGGAGCTTGTCGACATGTTCGACGGGAATGCCGAACTTACTTTTATCATGGCCTGTAGAGATCTTGAGATTACCTCCTGCCATGATATTCGGCCGCAGGCGGACGCCGACAGGATAGCTATGCCCGAATCTCTTTCCGAATTTCTCCAGGTTGGACAGGCTGTCGACATTGATGATGACCCCCAGGCTCTGCGCTTCCACGACCTCGTCGAAGCCGATGCCATTGGAGGTATAAAGGATCCGGGCGGGCGGGAAGCCGGCGTGCAGGGCCAGTTTCACTTCGTTGATGGAACTGCAATCCACATTGCAGCCCAGGGAGCGGACATACCGGAGTATATTGATATTCGTCAGCGCCTTGCAGGCGTAGAAAAAAACGGTATTGCTGTTGCGAAAGGCCGTGGTAAGCTTATTATATTGCTCTTCGATCTTTTCCGCATGGTACACATAGAGAGGGGTTCCAAATTCTTGGGCGGTGCTGACCAGGTAGCCGGGGGATAGTTGTTGTGACATAATTAACCTGCAAATATACTTGCTTTAGGGATGCCCGGAGTCGCCGGTGGGTTCATCGGTGCCGGGATCTTCTTCGCCGGAGGCTTCGTCATCCGCCTGCGGGCCGGCCTGATCGGAAGAGCCTGCTCCTTCCTGGGCGGCCTGATCCTGCTCCTGATCCGGGGTTTCTTCTCCGGGGGCCTGCTGATCCTGATCCTCCTGTACGGAGCCTTCCTCACCTTCGATCCCCAGGAGCTGCCCGTTCTCGCTGACGATAAGGGTAGGTTCTTCTTCCGTCAGGGTTTCGCCGGGGCTATGATGGATGATGGTAGGCTCGATCAGTGTTTCGGCAAATACTTCTTTCAGCTTGGGCAGGTCGTCGGGAGAGTTGATCCCGAAATAATCCATGAATGTTTTGGAGGTAGTGTAGATGAGGGGATGGCCCACCATCTTTTCATTACGGCCGGAGATAACGATCAATTCCTTTTCCAGCAGCTTCTGAATAGAGTAGTCACTGGCCACACCGCGGATGGACTCGATCTCGCCCTTGGTGATGGGTTGTTTGTAGGCAATGATCGCCAGGGTCTCGATAGCCGCCGAAGAGAGGCGTTTGAGGAATTTATCCCCATTGAGCTGGGCAACCGTCTTGTGGTATTCCTTTTTCGTGAGGAATTGCCATCCGCCACCGCTTTCCTTTACTTCGAAAGGATAGAATTCGGAAGCATATTTTTCCACGATGCCTTCGAGGCTCGTCTGGATCTGCTCCAGGGTCAGTTTTTCCTCCATAAAGCCGAAAGCGTTGTTGATCAGTTCGGTGATCTCCATCGAGGTCAGCGGCTTGTCACTGGCGAAAATGATCGCTTCGATATGGGGGATGATGTTTCCGATTTCCATGTTAAAAATATTTATACCTTGTTCACGGTGTCCGGCAGTCCGCAATCAGAAATTGAAACTATCCCTGCAGAGCAGCGGCGCCGCTGACGATCTCCGTCAGTTCGGTAGTAATGGCGGCCTGACGTGCACGGTTGTAGGAAAGGCGCAATGCTTTGAGCAGTTCGTTGGCATTATCGCTGGCCTTGTCCATGGCGGTCATACGTGCTCCGTGTTCGGAGGCGTTGGCATCCAGGACAGCTTTGTAAAGTTGAGTATTCAATATTTTAGGCATCAGTTCGGCAACCAGCTCTTCCTTGGCGGGTTCGAAGATGAAGTCGTCGTTAGCGGCGCCGGCCTTTTTTTCCACTTTGGGGATGGGCAGGAATTTTTCTACGACGAAGCGTTGGGTGCCGGCATTCTTAAATTCACTGTATACCAGGTCTACAACATCGAATTCCCTCTGTTCGAAGGCCTTTACCGCTGCCTGGGCGCAGGCCTGGACATTGGCGAAGGTCAGCTGCAGGAAAATATCCTTATAGGTGTCGCTGACCGTGTAGTTATTCTTGGCAAAATGCTCGTACCCCTTTTTACCGATGCTCCAGATGGCAACCTGGCCTTTGGCGGCCTGAGCGGCATAATTATCGGCGATGGCTTGTTTGGCGGCCTTGATAATGTTGGCATTGTAAGCGCCGGCCAGGCCCCGGTCGCTGGTAATGACGATCAGCAGGACCTTTTCGACGGGCCGTTGCGTAGCCAGGCCACCCCCTACGGACCCTTCCGAGCTGCTGACGATATTGCTCAGCAACTCCTGCAGTTTCCGGGCATAGGGACGCATCTGGACGATGGCTTCCTGGGCGCGGCGCAATTTGGCCGCACTCACCATTTTCATTGCCTTGGTGATCTGCTGGGTATTCTGGATCGACTTGATACGATTACGAACCTCTTTAAGTTGTCCTGCCATGAATCGGAGTTTAAAATCGGCTGCGAAGGTAGCATAAAGGCGTTAAAAATCCATTGACAGGCGAGAAAAATTGATTCCCGGCGGAACTTGCCGGACTCGTTCCCCCTGTGGAAAATCCCCCTTCCGGCGCCTCATTCCTGATCCGACAAGGTAAAGTCCGAAATAAAGCTGATTTTTGCATCCTTATAACCTATGGCAAAAACAAGAACAACAACGAAAAAGCTTGCAAAAACGGGTAAACCCTCCGAAAAAGACCTTCCCGTCATCCTCGTTACCAATGACGACGGGATCAGCGCCCCCGGGATCAGGAGCCTGGTAGAGGCCATCCAGGGCCTGGGAAAAGTGGTCGTCGTAGCCCCGGACAAGCCCCAATCCGGCATGGGGCATGCGATCACCATCGGCAATCCCCTCCGCCTGCACCCCGTACATCATCTTTTCGAAGGGGTAGAATCCTGGCAGTGCTCGGGCACCCCCGTGGACTGTGTGAAACTGGCCGTGGACAAGATCCTTCACCGTAAACCCGACCTTTGTCTCAGCGGCATCAACCACGGCGCCAATCATTCCATCAACGTCATCTATTCCGGGACCATGTCGGCGGCGGTGGAAGCGGCCATCGAGAGCATCCCTTCCGTGGGCTTTTCCCTGCTGGACCATAGCGTAGAGGCCGATTTCAGCGGGGCCCGGAAGTATGTACGGATCATCGTAGAGCATCTTTTGCGCAGCACCCTGGATAAACACATGATCCTCAACGTCAATGTGCCCGCCATCCCCGAATCCCTCATCAAGGGCATGAAGATCTGCCGGCAGGCTTACGCCAAATACGAGGAGGATTTTATCGAAAGAAACGATCCGACCTCCAAAAAATATTATTGGTTAACCGGGAAATTCGTAAATTTTGACAAGGGAAAGGATACGGATGTGTGGGCCCTGGAGAATAATTATGTAAGCGTCGTGCCCGTACAATTTGACATGACGAATTACGTTCTAAAAGCCAAACTTGAAAAAACGTGGAAATCGTGATCTTCAAAAAAGACAATCTCCGACTCGGGCTGATACTGGGCCTGGTAGCGCCGATCATTAGCCTCGTTATCTACTATTTCCTGAAGTTCTACCCCACTTTTACCGTACAGGACTTCTTCAATTTCCTGAAGACGAACAAGGCCCAGATCACGGCGGTGTCGGTGCCCTGCCTGGTCCTGAATATCGGGTTATTCACCTTTTACATCAATTCACACAGGGATAATACGGCCAAGGGCATTTTCGGAGCGACGCTGATCTATGCGATCCTGGCGTTGCTGTTTAAGTTTATTTAGGCAGCAGGCAGGTTAAAAATCTTTTGGAACATCCTTTTTGACCCCTTATTTTTGCACTCCTTTTCCGGTAAGGCCGGGAGGACCGGATTGCCCGATAGTATAATGGTAGTACGACAGATTTTGGTTCTGTTTGTCGAGGTTCGAATCCTCGTCGGGCAACAAGAGACCCCTCGCAAAGCGAGGGGTTTTGTTTTTCCCGGTAGCTGCGAGAACTTGTTCTTCCAAAGCGGACGGGGAAAAGGCCCCGCAGAGCCTATTACTCCCTACCCTTAAGGGTAATGATTTATTTCCTTTCTGATGCAATCTTTGCGTTGGCTTTGTTTAGCAAAAACAATTAACTTAATGTAATGAAGGCGTCTGCATTTGCAATATTGCTTATTTTTCCTATCTGTCTCGCCGTTGCAGATGATGCCTTTTCGCAGCAAACTAAAATAGATACCGCAACCATCAACGCGAACCTTCAGCTCGGCAATACTTACCTGGACGACCAACCAGATAAGGGAGCCAGATATGCATATGACGCATTATTAAGGGCTTAAAAAATAAACGACAGCAACCTTGTCGCCAGGGCTCTGCTGATCTTAGGCATTTGTTATGACAATATCGGCAAACTTGACTCTTGCTTGTATTGCTTATCCAGGTCGGGTGACATTTACCGATCGCTGAATAATGAAGAAAAACTGTCAAATGTTCTAAGTAGTAAGGCCAATGCCTATTACGTACGCGGCGATTTCGAGCTTGCCCTGCGCAATCAACTGGCTGCACTGGAGCTTCGGAAAAAGACCGGCAACAAGATCGCCGTGGCGAAATCATTAAATAATATAGGGATCCTTTATCGATCGAAAAAAGATTATGCCAATGCGATCAGCTACTACCGGCAGTCGCTGGCCATTAAAGAAGAGCTGCATGATGAACAGGGTATGGTAAATACCTTTATCAATATCAGCAGCGTTTATAACAGCCAGGATAAATTTGACAGTACCTATTTCTATGCAAATAAGGGGATGCTGCTCGCCAAAAAAATACATGCCGACAAAGATGCTTATGGTTCGGAGGTCAATATGGGCGCCGCATTGATCGGCCAGGGAAAATTTGACGAGGCGGAGCCCTTATTATATGAGGTGGAACAAAAGGCCAAAGCACACAATGACAAGAGCGTATTGATAACGGTCTATGAAGGGCTGGGTGATATCTTTCTTAATCGGAAAAACTATTCACTGGCGGAAAGTTATTTTTTAAAAGGGCTCGCTACGGCCAAAATGAATCAGCGCAAAGAGATGATGCAGGTGTTCTATTCCAAGCTGGCAAAATGCTCCCGGCGGCTCACCAAATATGATCTTGCCTTTGCCTACGCCGACTCGGCATCTACTCTTAGCCAGAGCTTATTGAACGAACAAAACCTAAGACAGCTGAACGAAATGGCGGCCGTGTATGAATCAAAAGAAAAAGAAAAACATATCGAGCAGCTAAACGCACAGAACGCACTCACCACAGAAGAAGCCACGCATCGAAAAGCAGAGAGAAATTATTTCATCCTGGCCAGTATCCTGCTGTTGGCGCTTGCTGCAGTGGCTGGCATCGCTTTTATATCCAATAAGAAAAAGAAAGAAGAGAAAGAAGTGTTACTCAAGGAGATCCATCACCGGGTGAAGAACAACCTGCAGGTAGTGTCGAGCCTGCTAAGCCTTCAGTCTCATTATATAACGGATGTGCTGGCACTGGAGGCCGTGAAGGACAGCCGCAACCGGGTGCAGTCTATGGCGCTTATTCATCAGAATCTTTACCAGGAAAATGATCTGACAGGCATTGACATCCGGGACTATATCAGTAAGCTATGCGATAATCTTTTTCATTCATACAATATTCAAGCCGGCAAAATACAACTCATCAAAGAATTGCAGCCGGTGACCCTGGATGTAGATGTCGTAGTCCTTCTTGGGTTGATCCTGAACGAATTGATCACCAACAGCCTGAAATATGCTTTCCCGGACGGCAGGGAGGGGATCATAAAGATCATCCTAAAAGAAGAGCCGGATAAGCTAAAGCTTGGCGTTTATGATAACGGGGTAGGAAGCGCCCCAGTGGAACGGCTGAATGAAGAACATACCTTCGGCTATAAAATGATCCGGGCATTTTTATCAAAACTGAAGGGCCAAATGAATGTATATTCCGAAGACGGAACCAAAGTAGATATCGAAATACGAAACCACCGAAGCATTCTGGCATGACCGAGACAAAGATCCTCATCGTAGAAGACGAACCCCTTATCGCTGAAGATATTGCCGAAGCGTTGAGGCGGAACGACTATGTCGTTTCGGCGATTGTTTATTCCAAGGAAGACGCCCTTGCGGAGTTAGATCGAAATCTGCCCGATGTTGCCCTCCTGGATATCAATCTCAACGGAGGAATGGAAGGCATCGAGATAGCCAATACCATCGCCGCCCATTATAATATCCCCTTTATCTTCCTTACCTCCTATTCCGACAAAAAAACGGTGGCCCATTCCAAGATAACGGAACCGGCAGGCTATATCGTAAAGCCATTTACAGAGGCAGGGCTATATAGTTCGCTTGAGATCGCCTTGTATAACTACGCACAAAAAAATAAACGAAACTTCCCGGAGCTAAAGCTCGCCATCATTAATCAATATTTGACCACCGCTGTAAGCGAAAGAGAGTTCCAGCTGCTTCAGCTGATCTATGACGGCCATTCCAACAAACAAATCGCCGCCGAATTGTTTATTTCCCTCAACACCGTGAAAAAACATATCAACAATCTCTATTTAAAATTGGACGTCTACTCGCACTCCTCGGCAATAGCCAGGATCAGAGAAATCACCTGTAAGGGTAATAGAAAAGCCTGACCGGATTCGGAAATTTGAGTACATAACTCAAAAACACCGATCATGAAACCTTTTATTACCGCTTTTTACATCATCCTGCTATTTTCCTGTCATAAGAAAGAAATACCCCCAACTCCTGCCAATCCGACAAACCCCAACAACCCTCAGGCGTTCGTTTCGGCAGATTCCTTATCCGACCGGCTGCAATTCACCGGCGCCATCAAAAAAACAGGAACCATTCCGAAAGGACCCGCCGGCAGCGGGCTAAAGATCTCGTTCGGAGACACCCTGTTCCTTGTCGACCGGGTGAAAATACCTATCAAATTCCTGCACACGGATACCACCAAAAACGTATCCGGTATCTTTCTGCAGGTGCAAGCTCTACAGGGCGGATCATTTGCCTCCTATTATTACGATGTTCCTGAATTGGCCGCGGCAGACAGCAGCGATAGTGTATCGATCGTCATGATCGGCTTCGACCCAACTAACCTTTCATTACCTACCAGTTTCAACATCATAATAACCCCTTACAACTCAAGTCATCTACCGATAGACAGCGCCGTAAAACCTGTAAAGATCGTCGAGCACAAAACCAATCCCAAAGGCACCAGCGGCAAATGCGGCCTTGTTAATCCACAGAATGAGACCTGGGACTGGGTTATGACCTACAGGGAGAATAGCACATTCGCTTATACACCTGAAACGGCATTTGGATCGGATGGACAATATATAGGCGGGAGTTGTTGCGGTGGATTTTCGGTCTACGGCATTTGTCCCGGCGAAAGACAGCCCAATTCCCGCTTGCACTTCAATACGTTTTACCAAATTGCCCGAGAAGAATTGAGCCTCTTTGATGATGGCGGCTTTGAAAGACGTACCGTTGAACGGGGGGCGAATCCCATACCCGACTCAAGCGATTTCTGCGGTGTGTTGGAGGGAAGGGTACGGCCTTTTTTAACCGAGGTTTTCTATTCAGGGCACTATACGGTTGAGCCGGCAGTCCTTCCGCCGAGCGTTAAAGATCTTCATGATTCGCTTGTCCTTATTTTGAATACCGAAACAAGCACGCCAAAAAACAGCGGATTCGGAAATGGGGGTGGGATCATCCATTATTTAGACTGTCGTTCACTTGTACTGATATCGCCGGACCCCGAGGGCTCTAATCAGACGCTCGTCAAGATCTACCACTCTGCGATATTCGAAAAATGGATTGAATTTTAAACTACCTGCCATGTCAGTGACAGGTTTTATTGCACCACCAGCACTTTTTCAGCAAATGACTGACCGCGGCCAAAGGCATCGGGTATTTGTACAATATAGGCCCCCGGCCTCAATCCCGTTACTGACAGCGATGTATTCCCCTTGAGCAGCATGTTTTTTATGATAGCTCCCTTTTCATCGATGATCCGGACATAATGGGTATCAAAAGTTCCGTCGATCCTGATGGTGAACTGGCCGTGGTTGGGATTTGGATAAAGCAGGACCGAGATACCACTGGCCCCTCCGATGCCCGTTACCGCTTTGATCAGCGAATAAGTATAATGGCCATCAAGGTCCGTTTGCTTGAGCCGGTAATAGCTAATGCCAGTATAATCGTTGGCATCTGTATATGAATAATTTAAGACCGTGCTACTATTGCCTCCCGGGGCACCCGAGGGCACGGTGCCGGAGAAAGAGAAGGCAGTATCCGTGTCCAGTCTCCTTTCTACGTCAAATCCTTTATTATTGGACTCGATCTTAGTTTGCCATAGCAACCCCACTTCCGCTTTATTGATCCGGTAGGCTTTAAAATCGATCAGGGTTACGGGAAGAGGCGCCGAGGCCATACCGATCCCGTATTGGCTGAAGCTGCTGATGTTATTTCTCCTGGCATAGCCACCGGCAACGGTACGCCCGGGTTTCGCCGGTTCTGATAACATGCTTGCTTCCGGCACCTCCCAATCTGCCGCGGCCGTTGAGCTGTCCGGCCTTCTCAGGATAGAAAAGGAATTGTCTTCGAGACCAGTGAAACCGTCCAGGTAAAGCAGCAGATCATACCTGCCCTGGGTCGGCTCCTTATCGGGCGTAATATACCAGACGCCAGCTCCGTTGACCATTGTAAAAGCCGTACCATTTTCTTTCACAACCAGGCCATCATCCGTCCCCGGCCTGGCGCCGAACGATGCATCGATAAAACTGATATTGTTCAATGGCGCCGTCTTCAGGTTATCCAGCACTGCAAGGTTGGCTTTTTGGGGATCCCCCAGCGGAAAAAAGAAGGTAGTTGCCGAATTGCTATTGAAGCTGCGCCGTAGCCTTCCGTCGAACCAGCTATGGACAAAATTTTCGTTCCGGGCATCCGCTTTTACCGCTGAATCAGAAGAAGACAGGGCAATGGCCCTGAAATTGCCCGTGCTGATCCTGCCTTTGATCAGATACCATTGGCTGGCTTTAATATCACCTGCCAATTGCAAACCACCTGCATCCATTTCTATTCTTTGAAAAGTATTGACGCTTAGTATTACATGGCTGCCGATGCTGTTAAATGCTACCGTGCCGCTGCCGTATTCATAAGGATCCTCCGTGCTGTCGACCCAGTCCGCTTCACCTGCAACGCTGTTCCTCAATAAGCTGATCTTGCCACTATTGGCAACGGTACTCCCTTTTTCCAGCATCATGCCGCCGGTTATTGTAAGCGATGTTCCATTTTGGATGCTCATTACTGCACCATTTTGCACCCGCAGTACTTCCTGGGCCTGCAGATTGGCGGATAATAGTACAGCAATAAGAAAAAGAAGGGTCTTTTTTTTCATACTTACTCAGTTTCTGGAAGAAGATTGAAGTTTTTCCACACGCTCCAGCAGTTCTTTATATTTCTGTTGCTGATCTGTCTTGTGCTTTTTCAACTCCGCATTTTGGGTTTTTAACTTCTCTATCATCTGCTGCTGTTCCTGGATGGCCTTTGTGAGGGGCACTACGAACTCCGAGTAGCGCAGGCCATACAAGCCATTATCATTGTTGGGTTTGTCGACACCGCTGAATTCATAATTCGCCTGCCTGGCAGCCTGCTCCACTTCCTGGGCAACAAAACCCGTAAAGACCATTTTCTCTTTGTCGGCTATCGCCTGTTTCATCTGGGCATTCCATTCCTGCCCGTGATTTTCCTTTAACTTCCTGCTCAGGGACGTTACATCCAGGCGATAGGTTACGGGGCGCAATTTCAGGATAAAATCCAGCCCCTTTACATTTTCCTGTATATCTTTCTTGAACCTGCCGTCGCTGATATTGGTCCAGCCGGCATAGCCGCCGATGGAAACGGTAGCGCTATTCCCAAACCGGGCCTGGCTATTGTCGGAGCACGACGTACCCTGGCCTATTGAAATAATATTATACTGGCCATCAAACTGGCCGTCACAGTCGGCGCCAATGATCACATTGTTATAACCCAGGTCATATCTATTACCTGCCCGGTACCCAATGGCCGTGTTATATTGCGAGCCCGTCGTCAGTTTTAAAGCCTCTACGCCGATGCCTGTATTGTAGCTGCCATAGGTATTGCCCACCATCGCTCTTTCCCCGATGGCCGTGTTCCACTGTCCGGTCGTAATGTAAAAGAGGGAAAAATATCCGCAGGCGGTGTTATCGTTCTGCGCCGTTCCAAGTCCCATTGCCTGAGAGCCTATTGCCGTATTGTTACTGCCGGTCGTATTCAAATTCATTGCCTGAAAACCCATCCCTGTATTATTCATTCCCGTTGTATTCGAATGAAGCGCATCTGTGCCCGTTGCCGTATTGTAATTGCCATAAGTATTTCCCCAGAGGGCGGCATAACCATTGGCGGTATTGGCGCCCCCATTTATATTATTGTACAGCGAAATGTTCCCGATGGCCGTATTTTGAGTACCCTGGGTATTGGAATACAGCGCCCGGTAACCGGCTGCGGTGTTTTCGGCGCCTGTGGTGTTATAATACATGGTTTGTTCTCCGGCTGCCGTATTATTATTACCGGTAGTATTGCTATACATGCTTTGGTCACCCACAGCCGTGTTATTATTCCCTCCCGTGTTGTTGTTAAGGGAAGCATTACCTGCTGCTGTATTCCCCGCCCCGGTGGTATTCAGCTTCATGGACGAAGTCCCAATGGCCGTATTGGAAACCCCCGTTACATTCGAATAAAGGGATTGATACCCCAGCGCCGCATTCTCATTACCGTGGGTATTGCTGTAAAGGGAGCCCGCGCCGACAGCGGTATTCGATGATCCGTCTATATTCGAGAACATCGCGTTGGCGCCGGTGGCGACATTATAGCCCCCGGTCGTATTTGAATAAAGGGAACTGTCGCCGACGGCTGTATTGCCCGTGCCGACGGTATTCCGGAACATCGATTTAAAGCCGAAAGCGAGGTTGCCGCTGCCGGTATTCCTGCTGCCGGCGCCATAACCAAAGAAAGCTGTCCCTCCGGCCGAATCTATTCCGCCGGCATATTGGTTATTGATCCGGAAACGCAGGGGTTGGTTATCCGTCGTACCGACAAAAGAGGCCACCGGATCGGTGGCTGCATTTCCGGTAATGCTCCAGCCCGCATTTGCAGCAACATCCTGCCAGTTGGGCGTCAATGGGGTTCCCATATTCACCATGAACTGGTTCTTTACGGAATCATACACCATCAGGCCTTTTGCCGGGCTGCCGATCGCCTGTATCCTTGCCGTGGTCATCCTCGGTATCAGTAAACCCCGGCTGGTGCTGGTAATATCCAGTTGCGCAGATGCATGCGGGCTGGTTGTTCCGATCCCGATGCCCTGGGCATGCAGGTAGGCCGGGAATGCCATCAGAAAAAACATAAAAAACAGTGGTAACCTTTTTTTCATATAATTAATTTTTAGTGCTGCCGATCGTCTGTTCCCGTTGGCGGAGCTTTTCGACGATCTGCCGGTGTAGTGCATCTTCTTCTTTACTGATCCTGATCAGTTCCTCATTTTGTTGTTGCAATAAAATGATCTGTTGTTGCTGCTGCTGCATGGCCTTGATCAGCGGAGCGACAAATTCATCATACCGGAGCCCGTATACGCTGTTGGCATTAGAGGGTGTCTCAATGCCGCTGAAAGCGTAGTTCAGCTTTCTGGCCACCTTCTCCACATCCTGGGCGACAAAACCGCTGTAATGCCTGCTTTCTTTTTGCGCCATTATGCGCAGGGCTGGCTCATTCGCCGGTCTTGTCCGGCCCGCGCTCAGATGATCATTGATGGCTGTTGCGTCCAGGTGATAAGTGACGGGACGGAGCATCATCACAAAGTCCAGGCCTTTTACCTGTTCCCTGATCTCTTTTTTAAACCGTCCGTCGCTGATAGTGGACCAGTCGGCGTAACCGCCAATGGAATAAGTAGCTGCATTACCGATACGAACCTGGTTAGACGCTGTGCAGGTGACGTCCTGCCCTATGGCAACACAGTTATAAAGACCAGGCGTGCTGATATTGCAATTGGCGCCCACCATGGTATTGATATCTCCGGGAATATAGGCCGCGCCGCTGTTATAGCCTACGGCCGTGTTATAGTACCTATCCGAGGTATTGTACAAGGAATTACAGCCTATAGCTGTATTGGCACCTCCGAGACTGAAATAGAGAGCTTGTTCTCCTGCTGCCGTATTCCCGCTGGTGGTTGTAGTGTTGCGAAGGGCATAGTATCCCAGCGCCGTATTGTTATTTCCCACTGTATTGGAATAAAGCGCCTGTACGCCGGCTGCGGTATTGCCTTCACTCTGGCTACCGTTATAGAAGGCCTGCCTGCCTATCGCCGTATTGTTGTCACCAATAGTCAGCAAACGCATGGCCTCTGCGCCCGTGGCGGTGTTATCGCCCCCGGCGGCGCCAATTAGGGCAGCATAGCCACTGGCGGTATTCGAGCTGCCCCCGTTACTTTGAGATAGCGCCCTGGCGCCTGTGGCTGTATTGAGATTGCCCGGATTATTGGAAAGGACCCCGCTTCCGATCGCTACCATGTTGGATTTATCGGTAGTAGCCGTAAGCGTATTGTATCCAATAGCCGTATTCATGCCCCCTGTCGTGTTACTCTTTAATCCACCATAACCAATTGCCACATTGTCGGCGCCTGTAGAACCAACCAGCGAATAACTTCCGATGGCGGTGTTGCTATAGCAAAGGGCCTCTGCCATGGACGCGTAACCCGCGGCGGTATTGGCTGCTCTGTCCTTAGCCGAGCTCAACGCACGTATGCCAAACGCCGTATTAGAGGTGCCGGTAACATCAGCTAAGGCGTTCCAGCCCACTCCCGTATTTTGGTTAGTGAATGATCCATTTGGAGCCGTCAACACCTGGTAACCGAGGGCAGTGTTGTTATCGCCTACGGTATTGGATAGTGCACTGTCTCCCATCGCCGTATTGAACTTCCCTGTCGTATTGCCGGAAAGGGATTTGTATCCCATGCCGCTATTGCCATAGCCACTGGTATTATTCTTACCGGCGCCATACCCGAAAAAGCTTAAGTTGTAGGTTGAATCTATTTGGCCCGACGGCACACTGTTAACCCCGAACCGCAAAGGCCGGCTGTCCTTAGTACCGATAAAATTGACGGAAGGGTCGGTGCCGCTGTTGCCTGTTAAATTCCAGCCGCCATTAAAGACAATGGTCTGCCAATCCGGAAATGCGGGAGTTCCCCTATTTATCATCAACTGGCTTTTTGTCGAATCATAAGCCAGCAATCTTTTTGCAGGATTACTGATGGCATGGATGCCTGTTGTGGTCATCCTGGGTATGAGCAGGCCATGCACATTACTATTGATATCCAGCACGGCCGATGTGTCGGGGGTGCCGGTCCCCATCCCTACATTCTGCGCAGTCGCCACACGGTCCAGCAGCAATAAAGAAAGAAAAAAGATCAAGGAACAAATTCGCTTTCCCATAGTAGAACAGTTTAAAGAATAAGCATTCAACGGTTGGTACGCCTGATCTGTCAAGGGAAATGGATGGAAATGCTGAACAAGAAAGAAAATAAATAATTCAGGTAAAACCCCCTTCTAATAAACGGTGGCCCGCAGCCAGTAAACGGCGTCCGGCCTTTTAAATACGGAGACAGGTTTCTTTATTGAAGTAAGTTTGTAATTTTAAGCAACCAGGCTAACCCCTGTACCATCCTATGCGCAGTAATTTTTATTTTTTGATGCTTATACAGGCGCTGGTCTGGGGCCGGCTGTCCGCGCAGTCTTTAAATGAAAGTGAGTTCACCTGCTATACCCGGGTACAGGGACTGTCCAATAATTCCATTTCCAGCATCGTGCAGGATTCGACAGGCTATCTTTGGATTGGCACCTACAAAGGTCTGAACCGGTTCGACGGTCGAAATTTTACCAACTATTACAGCGGGTCAGCGGATCTTCCCCTTCCGGATAACTTAGTCAAGCAGTTGAACATACAGGGACGGGAGATCATTGGCACCACGTACGTGGGTGTATTTGTCTATGACACGTATTCCCGGAAATGCAAGCATCTCCTCGTGCCCAGTGATTCGCTGATCTTTACCTGGACCAACAATGGGATGGAGGCCTTGCGCGATGATAAAGGGCATTATGTATTCTCCAGCAAGACGGGGTTATATGTCTTCGATAGCACGGGGAAGGTCGTCAACCGGCTGGATCATTACCTTCCTTCGGATGCCCGTCGTAAAGAGCTGGCTTTCGGGGCAGAATTATCCGCGCTCGACAACGGGATGATCCTGCAGAACAATGAGCTGTTCTTCTCTACGTATGATCCTGTTCGCAACCGGATAGATACCCTTTTCGGCATGCACGACCCTGCCTTTAAAAAGGCCCTCACCGACTCCGCGGGCGAATTACGGGTTACGTTTCCCGGCAGGAAGAACCAGGTGTTCATCGTGAATGAAGAGAAGAACAGCATCGATGTTTTTGATCTCGGCCTGCGCCGTACCTTTTCCTTTCCTATGCCCTTCAATACAGGCGCCGACATCGATGGCTACAACAGCCGGCTGTTCTACCTTAACGACAGCCTGCTGGCCGTAACGGGAAAGGTCAGCGGCTTCTACCTGTTCGATTATCATGCCGCCACGCACCAGCTGAGGCTGCATGGGGAAAAATATTTTACCCGGAGACATTGCACGACCGTCTTCCGCGACCGGGAGGGACGCTTCTGGATAGGCACCAATAACGGCCTCTATAAACAAAATCTCTCCAGCCCATTTTACAACGTATATGACCTGGCAGA